>PPYE01539537.1_pt1 | contig 90354 bp, 96 predicted proteins | sample 1559881 | NCBI WGS metagenome assembly PPYE01 (sample SAMN08240022, study PRJNA423297) | Human gut metagenome, whole genome shotgun sequencing project.
TGGCATTTTCACTCTCTTTGGCAACAGTGACTTCCAGTAAATTCTTTTTGCCATATTTCAGGAAATCCGTGACGTTGTATGAAAAACGATAGAAGGCTCCCTGATGTTTGGAACCAACTTTGCGTCCATTCACTTTTACTTCCGTGTCTGTCATCGAAGCTTCGAATACAAGATTGACCTGTTTGCCGCGAAACTTTTCCGGAACTTCAAATTCGTACTTATACATCCCTTTTTCATCGGCAACGCCTTTAGGAAATGGCTTTCCATAGAAAGTGATTCCATACTGATAAGTGCCGAAGCCTTGCAATTCCCAACAGGAAGGTACGCCGATTTTCGTCCATTTGCCGGAATTGCGTCCGTCGGTACAAAAGAAGTCCCATTCAACCATATCGTCGCATCCGTGACCGGAGAGATATTGCCTTTCCGTTTGTGGAAGGTTTTGAGCAGCCAGGGTAGTTGCCAACGCTAAGGTCGATAATAAAGTGGTTACTTTTTTCATTGTTACTTTTATAATTGTGTTAGTTATTTATTTCTATCATTGTTTACTACTGATACGGAGATGCAGCGTATGTTCTTTCTTCTCTATGGCATATTTCTTCAATACACCCGGTCCGCAACTACTGTTTCCTAATCCAAGTACGGCAGCATCCATACTAAGAATAACTTCTGCACGTGGTTTTAAATCGCAATCGTGAGTTTCTTCATAGATGTCTTGTACGGTGTAATGCAGGGCAGATGCAGAAAATGCGTTTTCTACCGCGTCAACACGAATGCCTTTATTCTGTTTGTCGGTCAAGGTAAGATAATGCACTTCCTCTTTGTTTCCACTGTCCTGCGGACGTGGATAATGTACGTATTGGTCTGCAACGCTTCCTTTCCAAAGCCCTATCATAGCAGATGTTTTGCGGTCAGGATAGTTATCCTGTGGTCCTCTGCCATACCAGGTAAATGTATCATAAGCAGGCGCCAGACAGAATGCGATTCCTAAACGGGGAATTTCAGGAAGAACTCCTTGTGGCAAGAAAGTTGTTTTCAGATCAATCGTTCCATCTGAAAAGACCGTATAGACAGAAGTCGTCACCACTTTTCCTTCTTTATATAAATTACTTGTTTGAATCCGGACAATGACCGCCCCGTCTGCACGTTTTTCATGGTGGAAAGATTCCAGATTTACGCAGTATGCGTATAGAATGAAAACAACACCCAATAAAATGATAATAAATATCCTATAAATCAATATTTTATATTCTTATTTTTATTTTCAGTTGTTTTCAGTGTTTTCACTGGATTGGTTCTTATTTGGTGCAATTTTGTTTCTTATTTGTTTCTCAAATTCGATACTTATTCGTATATTTGCAGTAGAAAAAATGAGAAAGGAATCCCTATGGCACGAGTTAAGAATCATACAAAAGTCAAAGAGCCGATTCGTCTTCGGATGAAGTCGCTTAGCAATGGCAGCAAGAGCCTGTATCTGGATATATACCGAGATGGAAAGCGGACGTATGAATACCTCAAGATGTATATTATCCCCGAAACGGATAATAACGCCCGTAAACAGAATCAGGCGACAATGGATGCCGCCAATGCCATCAAGTCGAAGCGTATTATCGAACTGACCAGTAATGAGGCAGGGATTGTGTTCCGTAAGGACAAGACTTTCCTGCTGGATTGGATGCAGGTTTATATGGAGGCTCAAGAGAGTGCCGGTAAAAAAGATGGCAGTCAAATCAAGATTGCCATGCGCATACTGAAAGACTATGCCGGGGAAATGGTCACACTGGATCAGATTGACGGGGACTTCTGTCGTGGATACATCACTTATCTGCTGACGGAATATCATCCGAAAGGCAAGGATATATCGAACTACACGCTTCACAATTATTACCGTGCGTTGAACGGTGCGTTGAACTCTGCCGTCAGGAAGAAAAAGATGAAGGCCAACCCGTTTAACGAGCTTGAGAAGTCGGAGAAAATCCGCAAGCCGGAGAGTATGCGGTCATATATGACTATCGAAGAGGTGCAGGCGTTGATTGACACTCCGATGCCCCACGAGGAATATGAGATAGTAAAAAGCGCATATCTGTTCTCCTGCTTCTGCGGATTGCGCATCAGTGATATAGTCAAACTGAGGTGGAAAGACGTATTCGTTGACCGGGGACAGTACCGTTTGGCCGTGTCCATGAAGAAGACCAAGGAACCGATTTACCTGCCTCTCTCTCCGGAGGCGTTGAAGTGGATGCCGAAACGAGGAGATAAATCATCGGAAGATAATGTGTTCGACCTGCCGTCCGCCAATACGATTAGGACACAACTAAAACCATGGGCGAAAGCTGCTGGAATATCCAAACGGTTCTCCTATCATACGAGCCGCCACACGTTCGCTACCATGATGCTGACGCTCGGTGCGGATTTATACACCGTATCGAAATTGCTCGGTCATGCTGATGTGAAAATGACACAGGTGTATGCCAAGATTATCAACAAGAAGAAAGACGAGGCGGTTAATCTTGTAAACGGTTTGTTCCATTGATTGATACACAATGTAATTCATGTCTAATTTACAAACATCTATCTATGGCATTGCTTCGATTGCTAATGTTGCCGAAGTAAATGCTTTCATCACATATTATAAACTTAAAAAGGTAAATCGACATGAAAAGACCTGAAGACGGCCTTCTCTTTTTTTGGAGAGAGCCAACACCTGCAGCACTTCGCTGCGGAGAAGGATGTGGCAAATGAACTTTTCGCCTTGCTTACCAAAGCAAAAACCGTTTATCTCCACGATGTTGTGTCGTGTGGTAAAAAGTACAACCGTTATGTGGACGATTTTATAAATGGGCACCGGTACATAGACTGCGACCATGCGGTCTGCCGGAACTGCCACGAAATGAACATCCACATCATCAAGGGGCTGCTGACAGAATGCGCCCGTTACGTCCAGGCCTGTTTTGCATCACCGGATTTTACGTTTGATGAGTGCATGAAGCTGAAACGGATGTATGACACCTCAGAAGCGTTGCATCCGCTCGGTTCGCCCCGCATCAACCGACCGGAGGATATTCCTCTTTCTTTTGGCTGTGATTTCACCTCGGAACAGATGGAAAGTATAGTGGCCTGTGCCAATACTTATCATCTGTTCTGTGCTTCTGTGCGCATCGAAGAAATGGAAGCTCTTTTTGCCTGCGAGAAGGGGTTTTCCATCCGCGTGAACAATATCCGCCGTGTGGCAATCTTGTTCGATGCGCTTCTTGAAAACTCGTTCATTCAATCCCGGTGGCAGAGTGTTCTTGGCAAGGGAGAGTTCCTGCAATCCAAAGACGGGACACGTTCAGTCTCGGTATCTACCCTGTCCTCCGCGCTGTCCTCTATCAAAAACAACATGACATCGGTCGCATACTGCATACGAAAGTCCATCAACAAGCTGAAAGAATGACAGGAAGTGATAAGAACCGAAGTATGTGAAAGGTAAAAGCATGAGAGTTACAATGATGCGTGGATAGTACCACGCATCAAATCATGGCATCTTCGTTTACCGAACATAACTTTGACCTCCGTTAGCGCGCTGCATAACGGAGGTTGCATCTCCATTGTTAAAAATTAAACCATGTTCTTATGCAAAACAGAATGACATTCATGGAGCGGATGAGCGGACGGCTCGCCGCCATCGAATCGATACTCAAGAAGTTGGAGCCGGTCGAAAGCCTTTTGGAGCGCATTACGCTACTGGAAAATACCATCTTCACAACCAAGAGAGTCTTCACGTTTCAGGAAGCCTGTATGTATATCGGGGTTTCTGAAAGTATGCTGTACAAACTCACATCAAGTAAGGAGATACCGCACTACAAACCACGTGGTAAAATGGTCTATTTCGCCAAGGAGGAATTGGACGAATGGCTGTTACAGAGATATGAACCCACCGTGAACGAAGCTGTGCGCATGGCAACGGAAGCCGCCGCCACAGAACCGTTCCTTAACAAGAGACGCAATGGAAAACGAAAGAAAGACTGACCGTACAACCGGTATGGGAATGGATGAACACCGCCTGTCGGACATCCTCTTGGCCTCGCAAATCAAGGCGACGGACATTTACGAGACCCCGCCGCAAATTATCTGGATAGATAACTCTACGATTGCCACACTCGGCAATTTCAGTGCTTCGACCGGTAAGGCTAAATCGAAAAAGACGTTCAATGTCTCGGCTCTCGTCGCCGCATCGCTGGCCGGTAAACAAGTATTGAATTACCGTGCGCACCTGCCCGAAGGAAAACAGCGGATTCTGTATGTCGATACGGAGCAGAGCCGTTTCCATTGCCGCTCGGTATTGGAGCGCATATTGCGGTTGGCCGGGCTGCCCACGACGACCGACCCTGAGAATCTCGACTTCTTCTGCCTGCGTGAATATTCGCCATCGGTGCGTATCGAGGTCATCGACTATGCACTGCGCCAGCAGAAAGACTACGGGCTGGTCATCATCGACGGCATCCGTGACCTAATGTTGGACATCAACAGTACCGGCGAATCGGTGGAGGTCATCAACCGGATGATGGAATGGTCTTCGAGATACGACCTGCACATCCATTGCGTGCTTCACTTGAACAAGGGTGACAACAACGTGCGCGGACATATCGGTACGGAAATGAGCAACAAGGCCGAAACCGTGCTGGTCATCAGCAAGAACAACGAGAATCCCGGTATAAGCGAAGTACACGCACTTCATATTCGAGAAAAGGAGTTCAAACCGTTTGCATTCGCCATTAACGAAACCGGTCTGCCCGTCATCGCGGAAGAACACATATTCGGTGAGTCTCCGAAGCCCAAGGCACGGACGGGGTTCACGGAGTTGAGCATCGAACAACACAGGGAAGCCCTCTCTGCCGCATTCGGGGAAAAGCCTATCCGGGGATTTGACAACCTGCTGCAGAGCCTGATGGTCTCCTACGAGGCAATCGGGTTCAAACGTGGCCGGAGCGTCATGATAAAACTGATGCAATACCTGATAGACAACCTCAAGCTCATCATCAAACGAGACAAGTTGTTCTATTACGATATAACGCCTACCGAGGCCATGCTTTTTGATGAAGAATGAAGTCGGGCGCGGGCTTATATCATTTAGTTTACTTTAGTATTTATATATATAGGGAAAAAACTAAACTAAACCTTTTTTTGAAATCAAGAGAAAGAAAAATAGATGACCATAGCAGAAGCAAAACAAGTACGCATTGTGGATTTTCTGGCACAGCTCGGCCACTATGCACAGCATATAAAATCGGAGCAATACTGGTACTTCTCACCGTTACGGAATGAGCGTACCCCGTCGTTTAAGGTGAATGACCGAATCAATGAATGGTACGATTTCGGTGAGGCGACCGGTGGTGATCTGGTGGAGTTGGGAAAACATCTTTGCCAGACGGACAGCGTAAGCGAAGCATTGGCGTATGTCGAGAGGCTTGTTAATGGCGCATCACTGCCGAGAATCCGTATGCCGACCGCTCCGCCCAGACCAGTGGAGGCTGAGATGAGAGACGTGATAGTGGTTCCTCTCCGCCATCACGCGCTTTTCTCTTACCTCCAATCCCGGCTTATCGACGCGGACATCAGTCGTATGTATTGCAAGGAGGTGCATTATGAGCTGCGAGGCCGTCATTACTTCGCTCTCGCATTCGGCAATATCTCAGGCGGTTACGAGGTGCGAAACGCCTATTACAAGGGATGCCTGAACAACAAGGACATCTCATTGATAAGACATCTGACAGAAAAAACACAGGAAAACGTCTGTGTCTTCGAGGGATTCATGGATTTCCTCTCTTATATGACACTGAAACTGTCAGGCGACCAGGCGGTCTGTCTTGCCATACCATGCGACTATCTCGTGATGAACTCGGTAAGCAACCTGAAAAAGACACTGGCACGTTTGCAGGAGTATTCGTTCATCCATTGTTATCTCGACAATGACCTTGCCGGGCAGAGAACCACAGAGACCATTGCCGGGATGTATGATGGACGTGTCAGCGATGAATCCTGCCACTATGCGAAATACAAAGACCTGAACGACTACCTGCGCGGAAAGAAACGCTGATATTCATTGTTTTCTTTTGCCACCTAAAGCTCTCCACCACGAGAGCTTTTTTTATGCCCTAATTTTTCCATTTCCCTCCATAGAGACTGCAATATAGTATGATTTAATAGTTCGATTTTTGGAACTTACACAAATCTCATTAACAGAATAGCTATTTAATGTTCAATTATTTTATAGTTTTATATTTCGTGCGTTTCTTTGCAAAATCATACTAATACAAATTTTTAATATTCATACTAAATATATGAACTCATATTTCATTTTTGCCATTGTCCTGACGGTTGCCTACATCATTTACTACGCCGTCATCATAACGCATGACCTCTACGGGAAAAAGGGAACGGACAAACCGAACGAGGAAGTTTTCGACCTCGGCGCACCGGAAGAGGAAGAGAGCGTGGCTGTCACGGAAAGCGAGACCGGCTTCAGTATCGGTAGCGAGAACTTCGAGACAGAAAGTACGACCGTTGCCTCCGAAACATCAGCGGACGAGGACGGCAAGGACAAACTGGATACGGCGCAGGACAAACTGGAACGACTGAAAGCCGAGGCGGAGGAACGTATGGAAGAGACCACGCCTTACCTGTCGGACGCACGCACGTCGGAGGAGATGTACAAGGCTATGATTTCCAAGGGACGGTTAGACAACCGACCTGAAATAAAGTGGAACCCAATTCAAGACCGGTTGTGAAATGTCGAAAGCTAAAAAGATTCTATGTGCGCTGTGCCTCCCGCTCCCCTACACGGCTTTTGCCAAAAGCGGTAGCGTGAACTATAGCTGGGGAGCGAATGCGTTGGCCACGATGCACGACTTCGTGGTGACGATGATGCTCTATGTCCAGTATATCTGTTGCGCCATAGCCGGAGTTTACGTCATCGTGTCCGTCTGTCAGATATACATCAAGATGAACACGGGCGAGGACGGCATCACCAAGTCGATAATGACGCTTGTCGGCGCGTGCCTGTTCCTGATCGGGGCATTCTATGTTTTCCCGGCTTTCTTCGGCTACCGCATATAATCTCACCGATATCAAGGTCGCAGACAAATAAAATATTCACTTAAAAAGTAAACGTATGTTTCAGAAAGCCAAACAACTATGCCGTAAGGCATTGGGATTCGTCAACGGAATCCCCACCAAGGTAACGATGTTCTCCTTCATGCTGCTGTCTGGCATGGTGGCGAAAGCGCAGAACTCCGCAGGAGACTATTCCGCCGGTACGAACGCATTATCCACTGTCGCCGAGGAGATTGCCAAGTATGTGCCTATCATGGTCAAGCTATGTTACGCCATTGCCGGCGTCGTGGCCATCGTGGGTGCAATCTCGGTATATATCGCCATGAACAACGAGGAGCAGGACGTCAAGAAGAAGATCATGATGGTCGTGGGAGCCTGCATCTTCCTCATTGCGGCGGCCAAGGCGTTGCCTCTGTTCTTCGGTATTGCCGCTTAAACATCAAGGATAAGTATGAAAAGCAAGGACGAACGCTATCCGGACTACCCGCTGTTCAAGGGACTGCAACGGTCTCTTGAGTTTTTGGGCATCCAAGGCCGGTACATATATTGGGCGGCGGTGACGACGTGCGGAGCCATTATCGGCTTTGTCGCTGCCTACTGCCTGCTCGGTTTCATTGCCGGGCTTGTCGTGCTGGCAACCACCGTAGCAGTCGGTATCGTGCTCATCCTCCTCAAACAACGGAAAGGACTGCATAGCAAGAAGGTCGCTCCGGGTGTGTATGTGTATGCCCACTCGCGCAAGATCTGACGAAAGAAAAACCATCACGGCAATGTGCATGGCTTTATTGATTGTTGAACGCGGGCGGGTTTGTCTTGAAGCAAGGCGAACCTGCCCCTATTTAATTACACCTATATCGAAATGACCCTATACATCATTTTATGTTTTGTCGCTTTGTGCGCGGGTATGGCCTTGTCGGTCTATGCGTTCGGCACGAGCGGCAAGCGCAAGCGAATCTTTCAGGACATCTATTTCTCGGCGGAGGAAACGGATGGCGTGGGTGTGCTGTACACCAAGACCGGCGAATACTCCGCCGTGCTTAAAATAGAGAATCCGGTACAGAAATATTCGGCGGACATTGACAGTTACTACGACTTCACGCACCTGTTCACCGCCCTTGCGCAGACGTTGGGCGAAGGGTACGCCATCCACAAGCAGGACATCTTCGTCAGGAAACAGTTTGCGAGCGAACCGGCTGACGGACAGGAGTTCCTGTCTTCATCCTATTTTCGTTATTTCAAGGGACGCCCCTACACGGACAGCCTTTGCTACCTGACCATCACGCAAGAGGCGAAGAAAAGCCGTCTGTTCTCGTTCGATAGCAAAAAGTGGCGCGACTTCCTTGTGAAAATCCGTAAAGTACACGACCAGTTACGTGACGGCGGCGTACAGGCCAGATTCCTGAACAAAGCCGAAGCGAGCGAGTACGTCGATCGTTACTTCGCCATGAACTTCAAAGACCGCACCGTGTCGATGACGAACTTCAAGGCAGACGATGAAACCGTGTCGATGGGAGACAAACGCTGCAAGGTGTACAGCCTTGTGGATGTGGACTGTGCCGCACTGCCCTCGCTGATACGCCCTTATACGAACATAGAGGTCAATAACACGGAAATGCCCGTCGATTTGGTGTCGGTGGTGGACAGCATCCCGAACGCCGAGACGGTGGTCTATAACCAAATCATCTTCCTGCCCAACCAGAAGCGTGAGTTGTCGCTGCTCGACAAAAAGAAGAACCGCCATGCGAGTATTCCCAACCCGAACAACCAGATGGCGGTCGAAGATATCAAGCGTGTGCAGGAGGTCATTGCCCGCGAGAGCAAGCAACTGGTATATACACACTTCAATATGGTGGTGGCCGTGTCTGCCGGTGCAGACCTGCAAAAGTGTACGAACCATCTGGAAAACGCATTCGGGCGTATGGGTATCCATATCAGCAAGCGGGCGTACAACCAACTGGAACTGTTCGTCGGTTCGTTTCCGGGCAACTGCTACACGCTCAATGAGGAATACGACCGTTTCCTGACCCTTTCCGATGCAGCGATGTGCCTGATGTACAAGGAGCGTGTGCTGCACAGCGAGGAAACACCGTTGAAGATTTACTACACCGACCGTCAGGGCGTGCCGGTGGCTATCGACATCACGGGAAAAGAGGGAAAGAATAAACTGACTGATAATTCCAATTTTTTCTGTTTGGGGCCATCGGGCAGCGGCAAGAGTTTTCATATCAACTCGGTCGTGCGCCAGCTCCATGAGCAGGGAACGGATGTGGTCATGGTCGATACGGGGAACTCATACGAGGGACTATGCGAGTATCTGGGCGGCAAGTATATCTCCTATACCGAGGAACGGCCTATCACGATGAATCCGTTTCGCATCAACCGGGAGGAATACAACATCGAGAAGATAGACTTCCTCAAGAACCTTATCCTGATGATTTGGAAAGGGTCGGACAGCCAGATTCCCGAAATCGAGTTCCGCATTGTCGAGCAGATAATCATAGACTACTATGATGCCTATTTCAACGGATTTACAAGATACACCGACGAGCAACGGGAGGTACTGCTGAAAAACCTGTTTGCGGCGGCCAGCCGAAAGAACCCAAACAAACCACCCAAAGAGGTAGATGAGATGGTGCGCAAACAGATAGAGGTGCTTGAGGCACGGCGAGCGGCCCTCAAAGTGTCGGAACTGAATTTCAACTCATTCTTTGACTACTCATTCGACCGTCTGGAGCAGATTTGCACCGAAAATGACATCACGACAATCAGCTACTCGACCTATTCGACCATGCTGCAGCCGTTCTACAAGGGAGGCGCGTATGAGAAGATTCTCAATGAGAATGTGGATTCGGCACTGTTTGACGAGACATTCATTGTCTTTGAAGTGGATGCAATCAAGGAAAACAAGAAACTGTTTCCCATTGTCACACTGATTATCATGGACGTGTTCCTGCAGAAAATGCGCATCAAGAAGAACCGCAAAGTCCTTGTCATCGAAGAGGCGTGGAAGGCCATTGCCAGCCCGCTCATGGCGGAATATATCAAGTTCATGTACAAGACCGCCCGTAAGTTTTGGGCTTCTGTCGGCGTGGTGACGCAGGAGATACAGGACATCATCGGCAGCGAAATCGTGAAGGAGGCCATCATCAACAACTCGGACGTGGTGATGCTGCTTGACCAGAGCAAGTTCAAGGAACGCTTTGACGAAATCCGAAAGATTCTTGGTCTGACCGAGGTGGATTGCAAGAAGATATTTACCATCAACCGCTTGGAGAACAAGGATGGGCGCAGCTTCTTCCGCGAGGTGTTTATCCGCCGGGGGACGACCAGCGGTGTGTATGGCGTAGAAGAACCGCACGAGTGCTACATGACATACACGACTGAACGGGCGGAAAAGGAGGCACTTAAGCTTTACAAGAAGGAACTTCGGTGTAGCCATCAGGAAGCTATCGAGGCATATTGCCGGGACTGGGATGCCAGCGGTATCGGGAAGTCCCTGCCTTTTGCACAAAAAGTAAACGAGACGGGGCGTGTGCTCAACCTCCGTCCCGTGCATGAATCCAAATAAGCATTGCAGCCATGAAACGACTACTCCTTATCATGACCATCGCCTCGGTCACACTCTGCCAGACGGTTCACGCCCAATATTACAGCGTGAACTACGACACCCGTACCGTTGCGGCGATGGTGGCCGCTTTCGGTACGGAAACGGTCGCCGAAGGGTACTACCGGGAGCAGGTCGATGACATCCTCAAGCACTACACGGCAGCGGAGGTCGCTACCGCTGGGATATTCGCCGCCAAGTTCTTGGAGCATAAAGCCCTGAGCGACCTCGGCATCTGGAATAGCCGCACAGAGAACTACTACTACCGGCGCATCTACCGGATGGTGGCGGAGAAAATCATACCCAAGATATGGGTGGTGGCGAAGCAGATGCTCCATTCGCCGCAAACGGCTATCTATTGGGGCAGTTACCTGATGAAAGTCTGCGACGATACCAAAAGTCTGTGTATGCAGTTCGAGAGCGTGGTGACCAACAGCACGCTGACCTTTTCGGACATCGCCTTTCTCGAAATCAATCCGGAGATTGCCCCCTTGCTAAAGCTCTCCGAAACGGGAAACATCGACTGGCATCGGATGATGGACAACTTCGCCCGCATACCGGGCAACTTCACGCACGAGAACCTGAAAAGCGACCTCGACAACCTTTATAACACGGGTGTCGGCCTTGCAACGGCAGGCATTGCCAACCTCGGTGACGCACTGTTGCAAAGCAGTTCGTTCCATGACCTGCTGGGCGGAAAGGTGGAAGAAATCGGCAACCTGTATGAACACTACGGGAGCCTCTTCGAGCAGGCGGAACATGACATCGGCGGCCTGCTGATTGACATGGTGGGTGGTCCGGACAACGTGGCCGGTCTGTTCAACTTCAGCAACTACAACCTCACGACATGGATGACCGACTACCTGGACGAAGCGATGGGGAACTATTACACGCAGCGGTGGTACATTGCCCGGCGTGACCAAGGGAGTGTATCGCTGTGCGACTACTATCCTCCGACGGACGACAACAGCATCCTGAACGGGGGCGCATGGGTGCGGTTCAACACGAGCGACCCGAATTTCTATCCTGATGCCTCGCAACGGGAACAGGTGCTTGCCAACTCGGAAGGATATGCCGGTTGGTCGAGAAACCGAGTGCGGCAATTGAACAGCCAGAACGACGGGTTCAGCTACAGCATCAACTATTGGATGAGTGCCTATATCATCAGCAAGAAAAACAAGCAGACCAAAAAGGCATACGCATACGAAATCCATGTGAGCAAAAGCTGGAACAAAGAAGAGGTCGTCTATGAGGAAGTTTTCGATTCCTACTCGATGGACTTGAACACGTTTCGGGCGCAACTGAATGTCCGGCTTGCGGAGTTCAACGAAAACGAGGACGGCTACACCTATTATATATCTTCCGGTGCGCGGAACTATTACCAAGCAACGGACGCAGCCAAATTGAAGGGATGCGAGAGCGTAACCATCAGCGTGACCTGTTCCGACGGGGTTACGCTCGGTCAAGGCTCGACACAGTACAAGTGCCGCAAATGCGGCAGCTCGTTGAATGCCCACACCAAGGAGTGCGCCATGCAGACCTCGGTGACGGAAAACAACCTCGACCTTTCGGAACTGGATGCACTATTGAACGAGGCGAACAGCCAAGCGGCCAATATTGAAGCGCAAATCGGGACATTGGAAAACGAGAACACTGACCTGTTGAAGAAAATCAGTACGGCGAGCATCGAGGATGCGGCGGCTTACCGGCAACAATACAACGCGAACAAGACACGGATAGACCGTCTGAAAAGCGAACTCGCGGAGTGGAAGAAGAAACAGTCCGACTATGCTCAGGCAAAGTCGGATGCCGCAGACGACAATAGCGTGGCGACGGACGACTATTACCGCATCCCTGCCATCATGCAGGACTGCAAGGCTGCATACGGTCTTACTTGGCAGGACGGCGGAGCATGGAACGGCTACTCGTATGTACGCAAGGCGACCATGCCGAATATCAACGGTATCATAACATTAATGGCTACGGTCTCCATTGCCCGCAAGCCGAAATATTTTCTCGGCATAAAAATACACCGTACCATCATCCAAATCAACTGGGAACTCACTTCGGAATATACGGACACGCACGTCGCTGACGTGCTGACCCTTGATCCGGGACTTTCGGATGCGGAAAAGGCCAAACTGGTAAACGACCGGATAGCCGAAATCGCCCGTGAGCATCCGTCCTGTAAAATCACGACGGAATACGCCCGCAGCGCACCGACGGAAGAAACGCCATCAGGCGACGTGTACCATCTGCTGTGGTCAAGCGACCGCCTTGAGATAGCGCGAGAGGTGGACAGCAGAATTACAAGGATATACGCCGACTTGGTATCGCTGGAAAAGATGATGCACTACAAGCGGAGCATCCTTGACGTGATGAAGGATGTGCTGCCCGGACTGGACACGGACGAAGGCCGCAGGCTGACACTCGTGGAGGAATGCCATGACCGCTGGGTGGAGAATGCACGGACGCTTCGGAGCGGCAACAGCAGGAATAGCAGAAAGGAGGTACGGCCATGAAACGTACCATACAGATTGCCGTCGTGCTGTTCGCCCTGCTGCCCGGTATCGCCAAGGCGCAGTGGACTTTCGATATAGTCTCCGTCGAAGCCTACATCAACGACCACAAGAAGCAGCGCAGCCTGCTGTTGGCTCGTAGCACCTTGGAGTACAGCAACAAACTCTTGCACGAGTACAGCAGTAAGGAAGTCGGTGGCTATAAAGAGTTGAATATCGACCTTGACCGGTACACCCGTGCGTTCGATGTCATCGACGTCATGTACCAGTCGTTGCGCACGGTGCTGAACGTCAAGAATACCTATACATCGGTCAGCGATCGTATCGGTGACTATAAATCATTGTTGGAGGATTTTAACGCGAAGATTTTGAAGCGCGGACGCATCGACCCTGCCGATACCCTGATTATTTCCATCAACGCGAGGGGGCTAAGGGCGATTGCCAGTGAGGGGGAACAGCTCTACAAGTCCGTGAGCGATCTCGTGCTGTATGCCACCGGAGCGGCCGCCTGCTCGACCTCCGACCTGCTGATGGTGTTGGAGACCATCAACCGCTCGTTGGATAACATCGAACGGCATCTGAATAGAGCCTATTTCGAGACATGGCGGTACATACAGGTACGCATCGGCTATTGGAAAGCAAAGGTATATCGCTCCCGTACCATGCGGGAGATTCTCGACGACGCCTTCGGGCGTTGGCGCGGAGCCGGAAGACTGGATTATTAACGACAAAAAGAGAAGAATATGAACAGAAAACTATTACTCATGGCGGTGGCAGTTGCAGCAACGACAGCCGTATACGCACAGTATGTAACGTACAACCATGATTCGCCGAAGCAAAATCAGGTAACGGTCATGGAAACCGGTACGGGCGCACTCTCGCCCGACCTCTATTATTCCGTGCTGCACAACAAATACAAGAAGTCGGCGGCGGCCAAAAACAAGCTCTCGTTCCGCACGCTTGCCGGTATCAATCTATACAACCAGGTGGACGAAGCGGAGGCCATTGATTCGGCTTTGGTCAAGCGGGCGAAGGTTGAGGCGTTGAACGTTGCTGACCGGCAGGTGGACATCGCATGGCTCGCCGAGGGCGATAAGGTCAGCGGACAGATGGAGCGGTTCCGGCGCAACATCGACCGTATTCTCCTGTCCGGCGGCACTCCGGCCGATAAGGAACGATGGACGGAATACTACCATGTCTATCAGTGTGCCATCGACGCTACTAAAAACGCCTATATGCCTAATGCCCAGCGAAAGAAGGAGTACCTGCGCATCTATGAGGATGTGGCCCGGCAGAACGAGATTTTGGTGGGCTACCTTGCCAAGCGTCAGAACGCAACGGCGACGAATGCACTGCTGAACGCAACGGACAACCGTACCCTGCATAAGGGCGGCATTGTCCGCAATGCCATGAGCCGGTGGCAGGAATCACGCCTTGCGGTGCGTGGTTCGCAATCGGGCGGAAACGGCGAAGATGACAACGAGAGTGTAAACAGAGGAAAATAAAAAGACAGGGCTATGGCAAACGGAGATATACTTTCGGATTTCGGCATCAACCTGTTGGAGGAGGAAATAGATGATGTCATCTTTCAGACCAACGAATTCTTGACGGACGCCACCTTTACGGGGGCGCAGGGACCTTTTTGGTGGATATTGCAGATGTGCATGGCACTCGCGGCACTGTTCTCCATCGTCATGGCGGCAGGTATCGCCTACAAGATGATGGTAAAGCACGAGCCGTTGGACGTGATGAAGCTGTTTAGGCCGCTTGCCGTGTCCATTATCATCTGCTGGTGGTATCCGCCTGCGGACACGGGTATGGCGGGGAGCCGGAACAACTGGTGTTTTCTGGACTTTCTGTCCTACATCCCGAATTGCATCGGGTCATACACCCATGACTTGTACGAAGCCGAAGCCTCGCAGATATCGGACAGGTTCGAGGAGGTGCAGCAGCTTATCCATGTGCGTGACACGATGTACACGAACCTGCAGGCGCAGGCCGATGTCGCCCATACAGGCACATCCGATCCCAATCTGATAGAGGCGACAATGGAGCAGACAGGCGTGGACGAAGTGACAAGTATGGAAAAGGATGCGGCGAAGCTGTGGTTCACCTCGCTGACGGCAGGTGTCATCGTGGGGATAGATAAAATCATCATGCTGATTGCCCTCGTGGTGTTCCGAATAGGTTGGTGGGCGACGATTTACTGCCAGCAAATCCTGTTGGGAATGCTGACGATTTTCGGGCCGATACAGTGGGCGTTCAGCATCCTGCCAAAATGGGAAGGTGCTTGGGCAAAGTGGCTGACACGCTATCTGACGGTGCATTTCTACGGGGCGATGCTCTACTTCGTGGGCTTCTATGTGCTGCTGCTCTTTGACATCGTGCTGTGCATCCAAATCGAGAACCTGACGGCGATAACCGCCAGCGAGCAGACGATGGCTGCCTACCTGCAAAACTCGTTCTTCTCGGCGGGCTACCTGATGGCGGCTTCGATTGTAGCCCTCAAGTGCCTGAACCTTGTTCCGGACTTGGCGGCATGGATGATACCGGAGGGCGACACGGCATTCTCTACCCGAAACTTCGGCGAGGGCGTGGCACAGCAGGCGAAGATGACGGCAACCGGAGGGTTGGGCGGCATCATGAGATAATCCGCAAAAGATAATATAAACCCAATAAAAATCATAACAACATGAAATTGCAAGAGAAAATCAAAAGTTGGTGCAAGGATGAGAAATTCATGTCCTTTGCACAGGAACGAGCGAGAAAAGAGGTTTGCGAGGTGGCGGAAAACCACCGCATCGACCCGCGGTATGAAGAACTGGACGAAGCCTTCGACAATGACGACAGGTATATAGTTCCCCTTGTGGCGTACCTGACGTACAAACTGCGTCTCGCCCTGCTGCAGCGGAACGCTGGTAAGCGCAAAAGAGGAATCTGGTGGGTGCTTGTCCACGTGGAGATGCAGGGCTATTACGTGGATATATTCTCAGCGGAGTTCGAGAATCTTTTGACGGAACTTCGGGATGCGGTCGTACCCATGCTGCACACGGAATATGTACAGATGTTGAACGGTAAAAGGGCATAACCGATGGTCATCAAGAATTTGGAAAACAAAATCAGACTGGTGGGCATCATCTGTACCGCCTTTCTCGTGGGATGTGTCATCATCAGTTTATCAAGCATCTGGACAGCCCGGACGATGGTCTCGGATGCGCAGAAGAAGGTGTATGTGCTAGATGGCAACGTGCCTATCCTCGTGAACCGCACGACAATGGACGAAACGCTTGACGTGGAAGCCAAAAGCCATGTGGAGATGTTTCATCATTATTTTTTCACGTTACCGCCGGATGACAAATATATCCGCTATACGATGGAAAAGGCGATGTATTTAGTGGATGAGACGGGGTTGGCACAGTACAACACGCTCAAGGAAAAGGGATTCTACTCCAACATTTTGGGTACGAGTTCGGTGTTCTCCATCTATTGCGACAGCGTGGCTTTCAACAAGGAGAAAATGGAGTTCACTTACTACGGACGGCAACGCATTGAGCGACGGAGCAACATCCTCATGCGGGAACTGGTCACGGCAGGGCAGCTCAAGCGTGTTCCCCGGACAGAAAACAATCCGCACGGGTTGCTTATCGTGAACTGGCGTACCCTGCTGAACAAGGACATCGAACAGAAGACAAAAGTCAACTATTAAACATCATAGTTTATGAATATCAAGGGATTCAGGCGGATGCTCTTCGGTGAAAAAATGCCGGATAGGAACGATCCGCAATACAAAGACCGTTACGAACGTGAGGTGTCTGCCGGACGAAAGTTCGCCCAAGCGACACGCATCGATAAGGCTGCCGCCAAGGTGCAGGGATTCGCCAACGCGCACCGGATACTTTTTCTGGTCATTGTCTTCGGTTTCGCTATCGGCGGGTTCACTTGGAACATCTATCGCATTACAATGGCATACCGCAACAGCCGGCCGACACGCACGGCGACGGAAATGCAGGATTCGGTGCTGCGGGAAAGACACAAGAAGCTGCAAGTAATTGAAATAAACGGAAATAAAAATAGCAGCAAGACAGATGAGCCGTAATAGAAAAATTGTACTGAAAACATATATGTACCATAAATTAAAGGTGTATGATAAAGATATCAGATAAAATCAATTTCAGGGAGCCGAAGTATATGCTTCCGGCTGTCCTGTATATCCCGCTTCTGGTTGCATCGTACTTCATTTTCGATTTGTTTCATACCGAAACGGTGGAGATTCCGGACAAGACGCTGCAGACAACGGAGTTTTTGAACCCCGATTTGCCGGATGCCCGGCTTAAAGGCGGTGACGGCATAGGCAGCAAGTACGAGAACATGGCCAAATCATGGGGTAAGATACAGGATTACTCCGCAGTGGATAACATAGAACGAGATGAACCCGATGACAACAAGGAAGAATATGAATCGCAATACACGGTGGATGACATCGCCCTGCTCGATGAGCAACAGCAGGAAAAGGCTGCGGCAGCGCAAATTGCCGATGCCAAGACACGCGAGCAAGAAGCCCTCGCGGAACTGGAGAAAGCCCTTGCCGAAGCAAGGTTGAGAGGACGCAATGAGGGATTACCGGCGACCGATACGGACAGTACCGCATCGGCGCAACCTCAGACGGCAACCATAGAGGTCAAGGGCAAGATAGAGGAAGAGAGCCGTTCGGTAAAAGCTCCGTCGGAGAACGAACCGCCCAGCGAAGTGGTACGCAAGGTAAAGACGGCTTCGGATTACTTCAATACGCTTGCGGTCAATGCCCGTGAACCGAAACTGATAAAGGCCATCATCGACGAGGACATCAAAGCGGTGGACGGCTCGCGCGTACGGCTCCGCCTGCTCGACGACGTGGAGATCAACGAGTGCGTGGTCAAACGAGGGTCGTACCTGTATGCCACCATGAGCGGTTTCTCGTCGGGGCGTGTGAAGGGGAACATCACCAGCATTCTCATCGAGGACGAACTGGTGAAGGTCAGCCTGTCCCTTTACGACACGGACGGCATGGAAGGGCTTTATGTACCGAACAGCCAGTTCCGGGAAACGAGCAAGGATGTGGCAAGCGGTGCGGTGTCGGGGAATCTGAACATGAATACCGGCAGTTATGGCAACAGTCTCTCGCAATGGGGAATGCAAGCCGCTACGAATGCCTACCAGAAAACGAGCAACGCCATTGGCAAAGCTATCAAAAAAAATAAGGTAAAGCTGAAATACGGCACTTTCGTCTATCTGGTGAACGGACGTGAGAAACAGTAAAAACGGAAGCCATGATAGAGATTGACAACATATATAATATGGACTGTATCGAGGGCATGAAGCTCATGGCGGACAGCAGTGTCAATGCCGTGATAGCGGATTTGCCTTACGGTGTTTTGAACCACAATAACCTTGCGGCACACTGGGACAAGCAGATACCGCTTGAGGCTTTGTGGGAACAGTACCGCAGGATTACCAAACCGGGAAGCCCCATCATCCTTTTTGCGCAGGGCATCTTCTCGGCGCGGCTCATGCTCTCGCAACCCCGGATGTGGCGGAAAGACCGGGTAACGGGTCACCTGAACGCCAACCGGATGCCGTTACGCCAGCATGAGGACATCATCGTGTTTTACGACCGTCAACCGGTATATCATCCTCAGATGACGCCGTGTCCACCGGAACGGAAAAATCATGGACGGCGCAAGACGGACGGTTTCACGAACCGCTGTTACGGTGAAATGAAACTGGCTCCGGTGCGTGTTGCCGAAGACAAGTACCCGACCTCTGTCATTTCCATACCCAAGGAACACAAGACAGGAGCATTCTATCATCCGACACAGAAGCCGGTAGCCTTGATAGAGTACCTGATACGTACCTATACCAACGAGGGCGATGTGGTGCTGGACAACTGCATCGGTTCGGGCACGACCGCCATTGCCGCCATCCGCACGGGGCGGCATTACATCGGATTCGAGATTGAACCGACGTATTGCGAGATTGCCGGACGACGGATTCGGGAGGAACTGGAACGTGGTCATGGGATTAAAGAAAGCGAAATAAGGGAAATAAAGAAATAAACAATATCAACAGAAACGATATGAACAAGAAAATAATTGTAACTGCATTTCTTCTGGCGGCAGGACTTTTTGCCACACGGAACGCACAGGCTCAGCGTACATACGAAGAGATGGAACGGCTGACTGTCAATGAACAGGTAACGACCGTCATCACAGCCTCGGAACCGGTCCGCTTCGTGGATATTTCCACAGACAAGGTGGCGGGCGACCAACCCATTGAGAACATCATCCGGTTGAAGCCCAAAGAGACGGGACACGAGGACGGTGAAGTGCTGGCCATCGTCACCATCGTAACGGAACGCTATCGCACGCAGTATGCACTCATCTACACCACGCGGATAAGCGAGGCGGTGGCAGACAAGGAAATTCAGATACAGGAACGGGATGCCTACAACAATCCTACGGTCTCGATGTCCACAGCCGACATGGTGCGTTTTGCAAGACGGGTGTGGAACTCGCCCGCGAAAATCCGCAACGTGGCGACCAAGGCGCACCGAATGGTAATGCGCCTGAACAATATTTACTCGGTGGGCGACTACTTCTTCATCGACTTTTCCATCGAGAACAAAACGAACATCCGTTTTGACATCGACGAGATACGGGTGAAACTGTCGGACAAGAAACTTTCGAAGGCAACCAACGCGCAGACCATCGAGCTGACGCCTGCCCTGGTATTGGAACATGGCAAGACGTTCAAGCACGGCTACCGGAACGTGATTGTCGTGAAAAAGATGACCTTTCCGAACGACAAGCTGCTGACTATCGAAATGACGGAACAACAAATCAGCGGGCGCAATATCAGCCTGAACATCGACTACGAGGATGTGCTGTCGGCCGATTCATTTAACACCGCTTTATTGGAGGAGGAATGACGATGAAAAAGACGTTGAAAACAGTTTTGTTACTGATGCTTGTCTGCATAGGGTCTGCCACCAATGCCCATGCGCAACGCAACGGCGGCCGCCTCTCGCTCGGCGTGGGATTGCTGTATGAGAACGGCATGGACGTAACGCTTGCTTACGAGCATGAAATGAATTACCGCCATGCGTGGGAGTTCTTCGCCAACGGCTATCTGAAATGGACGGAATGTAAATCTTGCGGTCATATTTGTCCGGAATCCTTCTGGCGCAACTACCGCACTTATGGTTTCGGTGTGGCGTACAAACCTTGTGTGGTGCGTGGACGCAACCATTACGGCAACTTGCGTATCGGAGCTTCGGCAGGGAGCGACACGAACAAGTTTCTTGCCGGAATCCATGTGGGTTACGAGCACAATTATGTACTGCGGTCGGGATGCACACTGTTCTGGCAGGTCAAGAGTGACATGATGATAAAAGGGGCGGATTTGCTGCGGACAGGTATCGTGCTGGGTGTGAAACTGCCGATAAAATAAAGGAAAAACAAAAAACGGAAATGACATGATACGAAAGATTCAATGGATTGCAATGGCAGTGGCGGCGGTATTGTGCGCTGCCTGTGACGCCCATATCGACGTACCCGATACGGCGGTACGTCCGGGGCATATTCTCTGCGAGGACGGCACGGCATTGTCCTATGCGCAGTATGAACAATCGGGGAAGCGGGCAATAGCGGTTGTTTTTGATACCGAACGCCGTGAAGGTACGGAAGGGAACGGCTATGCGGTTTACCTGTGGGACATCGCTCCGGCGTCATTCGCCGACAGCCTCGGTGTCGCACAAGGGACGTCGACCGACATCGGGGCATTGGACGGGAACATGAACACCTTTGCGCTGTACGACACAAGGGAGACGGCTTCGCCTATGGCGGAAGCGGTCTTTGACCTGTGGCGGTACGGACAGAGTGCCTATATCCCGTCGGTAGCACAGATGCGGTTGCTGTATGCTGTCCGGGAAACCGTCAATCCTGTCATCGAACGGTGCGGCGGTCATCCCTTGCCGTTGGATGAATACGATTGCTGGTACTGGACATCGACGGAAGTGTCCGGACAAGAGACGGCGAAAGCGTGGCTTTACTCGACAGGAAGCGGCGCGATGCAGGAGACACCTAAGACACAGGCGCACAAGGTGCGGCCTATAATTACCATGAACAAATAAAATGTGCAACGATATGAATGATATGGATATGCTTTTTTGTATAGTATTGATGGTGTTGGGGGCTTTCCTCATATACTATCCCATGAAAGATGAATCACCTCGGCAAAAACTGAAAAAGCTCGCCGATTCCGTTGCGTCTGATAAAAAGGACATTGATTATCAGATTCAACGCTTCAGCTACCTTTTGGACAACATGGCGGCCGACAATGGGAAAGGTTCGGCTCTGAGATGCCAGATTGCCAAATTGGAGGAAGTTGTCAAAGAGTTGAACGGCAAACGCAAGGAACTTGAGTCAAACAACCGGTCGATGACGGATGTTAATGACGAATTGAAGCGAAGCAATGCCGAACTTTTAAGGAAGGCTTCTGAATTGCGTGATGAGATACAGCAACAGGAAATTAAAATCCAAAAGCAGGAAGAATACATCAATTCTGTCCAGAGAGTCAAAGAAGGGCTTGAGATAGCCTTGGACAACATTCAGGCAGAAGAGGTGCATTATCTCTCACAGCCGATATTCAGCATGAAAATGACGCCCATAGTCAGAAGCAAACTCGAATCTCATGGGATATTGTATGTCGGCGACCTGATTCAGCTCAACGAGGAATATCTCATGGAAATCTGGGGTTTAGGACCGGTAGCACTTGAAAGAATAAAGACGAAACTGAACGAAAACGGTGTGTGGTTCGGTATGGATGTCATACGAATCAACGACCGTTGGTATCGTCGGAAACAAGAATTAACAACGGATTGATTCATGGAAGAGAGCAAAGAATTACAAGGGTTCTACAAGATATTCCGTGCGGTCATCTATATCTCCGTGCTGATGGAGTTCTTCGAGTATGCCATCGACCCTGCCATGCTCGACCACTGGGGCGGCATACTGATTGATATTCACGGGCGCATCAAGCGGTGGATGATTTACAATGACGGTAATCTTGTGTACAGCAAGATTGCGACGTTCCTGCTTATCTGCATCACCTGTATCGGCACGAGGAACAAGAAGCATCTGGAGTTCGATGCCCGGAGACAGGTGTTATATCCGCTAATCAGCGGACTGTTCCTGATTGTGTTCTCCGTGTGGTTGTACCATCATCCGATGGAAACGAGGCTCTACACGTTGCCACTAAATATCATCTTCTACATGGCGACCACGCTTGTCGGTGTGATATTGGTACATATCGCACTGGATAACATCTCGAAGTTCATCAAGGAGGGACTGGGTAAAGACCGGTTCAACTTCGAGAATGAAAGTTTCGAGCAGAGCGAAGAGAAGGTTGAGAACCAGTATAGCGTGAATATACCGATGCGGTACTATTACAAAGGTAAATTTCGCAAGGGATGGGTGTCAATAAGCAACTGTTTCAGGGGCACATGGGTAGTCGGAACTCCGGGCAGCGGCAAGACGTTCAGCATCATAGAACCGTTCATCCGCCAACATAGTGCCAAGGGCTTTGCGATGGTCGTGTACGACTACAAATTTCCGACACTTGCCACTAAACTTTACTATCATTACAAGAAAAACCAGAAGCTCGGCAAAGTGCCAAAAGGATGTAAGTTCAACATCATCAACTTCGTGGATGTGGAATACAGCAGACGGGTAAACCCTATTCAGGCGAAGTACATCAACAATCTCGCGGCGGCGAGCGAAACAGCGGAAACCCTGTTGGAATCCCTGCAGAAAGGTAAGAAAGAAGGAGGTGGAGGCAGTGACCAGTTCTTTCAGACTTCTGCCGTGAACTTTCTTGCCGCCTGTATCTATTTTTTCGTGAACTACGAGCGGGAACCATACGATGCAAACGGCAAGAAACTGTATGCGGAGAAGCGGCAAGATCCGCAAACGAAGTTCTGGAAGCCGACAGGTGTCGTTCGTGATCGTGAGGGTGGCAGCATCGTGGAACCTGCCTATTGGCTGGGAAAATACTCGGATATGCCGCATATCCTTTCATTTCTCAATGAGAGCTACCAGACTATTTTTGAGGTACTGGAGACGGACAACGAGGTCGCGCCGTTGCTCGGTCCGTTCCAGACGGCCTTCAAAAACAAGGCGATGGAACAGTTGGAAGGTATGATCGGTACGCTGCGTGTCTATACCAGCCGCTTGGCCACCAAGGAATCTTACTGGATATTCCACAAGGATGGGGACGATTTCGACCTGAAAGTGAGCGACCCGAAGAATCCGAGCTACCTGCTGATTGCCAACGACCCGGAAATGGAAAGTATTATCGGAGCGTTGAACGCTCTGATATTGAACCGTCTCGTTACCCGTGTGAACACCGGACAGGGGAAAAATATTCCGGTCAGCATCATTGTGGATGAGCTTCCGACACTGTATTTCCACAAGATAGACCGACTGATAGGTACGGCGAGAAGCAACAAGGTAAGCGTAACGCTGGGTTTTCAAGAGTTGCCGCAGTTGGAGGCTGACTACGGAAAAGTGGGAATGCAGAAAATCATCACGACAGTGGGCAACGTGGTAAGCGGTTCGGCTCGCGCAAAAGAGACACTGGAATGGTTGTCGAATGACATTTTCGGCAAGGTGGTACAAGTCAAAAAGGGCGTGACTATCGACCGGGACAAAACGAGCATCAATCTCAATGAGAATATGGACAGCCTTGTACCCGCCTCGAAAATTTCGGATATGGCGACGGGATGGATTTGCGGACAGACGGCACGTGATTTCGTGAAGACGAAAACCGGTACGGGAGGCTCGATGAACATTCAGGAGTCGGAAGAGTTCAAGACTACAAAGTTCTTCTGCAAGACGGATTTCGATATGAGGGAAATAAAAGCGGAGGAAGCGGCCTATGTACCGCTACCGAAGTTCTACACGTTCCAGTCGAGAGAGGAACGGGAGCGCATCCTGTACAAGAACTTCGTGCAAGTAGGGCAAGACGTTAAAGAAATGATAAAAGATGTGCTGAACCAGCGTAATGCGAAATAAAAAGCACATAAATAATAGTGATATATGGATATTTATTGTTATATTTGCATCGTAATATCCATATATTGCTATATGAACAACGATTATACGACCAATCAGGACATACTCTCGCTTCTGTGCCAACGCCTGAAGGAGTATCGGCTTGCCGCCCGGCTCAGCCAAAAAGAGATGGCGGAGAAGTCCGGGGTCGGGCTGACCACCATTAGCCATCTGGAGCAAGGTGTAGCCCGGAACATCACGCTCAACAACTTTATCTCGCTGTTGCGCGTGGTGGGGATGGAACGGCGTTTGGAGGATGTGCTGCCGGAACTTCCCATGCCCCCGATGGCATTGAAGCAGGTAAACAAATTCATACCCAAAAGAGTAAGGAGGAACAACGATGATACAGAATCTTGATGTATTCCTATGGGGCCGGAAAGTCGGTTCTTTGGTCGCCTACAAGGAGAGGTACACGGAAAAGATATGTTTCTATTTTGACCGTGATTTTCTCGGCAGCGGCTATGATATAGCCCCTTTGCGGGCCTCCATCAGAAGCGTGTCCGTGAGGAACGGACTGCCCGTGTATGCCGAAGAGGGAAAGCAGTTCGGCGGCTTGCCCTCCTTCATCGCCGATTCGTTGCCCGACCATTGGGGAAACCGGGTGTTCAATGAATGGGCCAAAACATACCATATCAGTACAAGGGAACTGTCGGCTCTTGACCGCCTTGCCTACATCGGCAGAAGAGGCATGGGTGCGCTGGAATTTCTGCCTCCGGCAGCCGAAGATATGGAACAGCCCTTCAAGGTCGAGATAGCGGAACTGTATAAACTGGCGCAATCGGCATTGAACGAAGCAAAGAACTTCAAGACCGAGATACAACCGGATTTTCTGATAGAAAGCCTATTCAAGGTGGGAACATCGGCCGGCGGGCGCAGGCCCAAAGCCATCATCAACCTTAACCCTGAAACACAGTCGTGCTACTCCGGTCAGGTGGCGGCCCCGCAGCCCGGATATATCCCGATGATTATCAAGTTCGACGAACATACGGACATTCCCACCACGCGCATTGAATACAGCTATTATCTGATGGCCAGGGATGCCGGTATGAAAATGATGCCGTCCTACCTTGTGGAAGGAGAACAGGTTGCCCATTTCCTTACGGAACGGTTCGACCGTCGTGAAGGGAAAAAGGTACATATACAGACCTTGGCCGCCATGCAACCCGATTCGGACAGTTACGAAAGCCTGTTCGATACGGCTTGCAACATCGGTATCCTGCCGGCGGAACTCAAGCAACTGTTCTTGCTGACAGTGATGAACGTGTTAGGGGGAAACGTGGACGACCATAACAAGAACTTCAGTTTCCTGATGAGTGATGACGGTGTGTGGCATACCGCTCCGGCATACGACTTCACGTTTTCCGTCGATCCGTCCGCACCGGGGTATATGAACCGGCACAGCATGACCATCAATAACAAGAACTGCGACATAGAGCGCGGCGACCTGCTTGAACTCGCCAAACGCTACAATATCAAGGGAGCCAATGCCCTCATAGAGAAAGCTGTCGGTGTGGTTTCCGACTATGAGCGTTATGCGCAGCAGGCAGGGGTAAACGGATATTGGCAGCAGAAGATAAAGGAAGAAACCGGCTACCGGGTAGAAATAATGTCCGATACGGCACGGCACAGGGACTTAGGAAGATGAACCGGGGAAACCACCGGATTGTATCTGTAAGACAGGATTCGATATGAGGGAAATACAAGTGGAAGAAACAGCGTAATGCGAAATAAGTCAAAGTCCCTGCAATAACCACAAAATTATTGCAGGGATTTTTATATTCAATCTCAGCTACCCAAAATCTTACAGATGTAAAACCGGTTTTTGCGGACGTAAATGAATTATCTGACAGTTTCCGATTGGGAATCGTTTTCCGACAGCAGATTTTGTAATTTGTCGATGTCCGGTAAGGTTTTGCGCAGATTTTCCGGCATTTCTTGGGCTGTGCGGTATGTCGCCACGCCCATAGGCTTATCATAGTCGCGCACCATGATTTCGACAAATTAGCGGTTGGCATCCTGACACAAGACAATACCGATTGAAGGATTCTCGTGCGGTTTCTTGTCGGTCATATCATATACAGTCAGATAACCGCTAAGCTGTCCGAGATAATTCGGGCGGAACTTGCCCCGTTTCAGCTCGACGATTACGCTGGCATTCAGTTCTCTATTGAAGAATACAAGGTCAGCAAACATTTCTTCTCCGGCAACTATCAGACGATGCTGGCTGTCGATAAAAATGAAGTCGTTTCCAAAACGGAGAATGAACTGCTTGATATTGGTTACGATTTGGTTTTCGATGACCTTTTCGTTCCAGTCCTGCTCGCGTTCTCCCACATTCTCCAAATTAACCATTTCGAGCATATACTCATCCTTGAACGCCAATGTCGCTTTTACGGCATAAATGGCTTCGGGCAGCACCTGAAGGAAGTTGCCCGGCAAAGATCCGCGATTTGAATAGATGTTTTCTTTCAAGTAATTTTTGAGAGAGGATAGTGACCACGCATTTTGAGCGGCACAATGGATACAGAACAACCGTTCTGCGATGTCTTTTGAACGGGTCAGGATTTCGATATGATGCGAAAAGCATCTCCTGCTGCAACTCATCGGGCAACCGTTCAATACCGAATTTACCTGGGCCGATTTTGTCAAGAGATGCTCGTCAATATCCAATTCGTCCAACAGCGTTGGACGAATTAAAAACGTTCTCCATTCTTCTTAGAATGAGCGCATCCGTTTCAACCCCGATTCCGAAAAGCCGTGCAGACCGGGCAGTTCCCTTTGAAGAAGTTTTGATATGGTAGGCAATGCTTTAGTACCCCCAACAGCCGATGCGGGAATTTTCAGACACGAATTTTCCCACTCCAAAATACAACGAGAGAGTTTCTTTGTTGACCGCTGCCGCACTTCTATACCAGCAGCGTTCGATGGTATGTTTGATTATCTCTACTGCCTCTGCATATTGTGTATAATCCGATGGGATAACCTGTTGTTCCATATACATACGTTTTTTGAATGCAAAGGTACGAAAAATACGGGAGATACAGGGCAGAATGCCAACATATTATAGTGCCGCGTGGGGCTTATTCAGTATTCTTAGCGGTGGCTGACAGTTATTGGGTTGGCCGCTTCCTACTGTAGCCGAGGAAACACGTCCGAACTATGTTGTGCAGACCTTGCAGTTAGGGATGAAAACCAAACAAGAAAACTCGACAAGAAAACCTCGCAAGCAGGATTTGAGAAAAGAGCAAATCTTGGAGTTCTGTGTTGAGTCCAACCCCTATCTGACATTTTGCAACATTTAGAATTGGTTGCCACTATCATGGCGACCTGCTGACGGTCTGTGACACCGCCCAAGTGTCCCGATGGCTCCGATTTTGGGCATTCAAGGAGTGATAAAGATGGCTGCAGAAGAGTTTTATTGGCGGAAAGCGGATAGAATGCCATATTTTGATTTTTCGGAAGAAAAATTCATGTTCGCCTGAAGGCTCGGGATTGCCGGCATGACACTTGATGAACGTCTTTATGATGTTGAATTGTTCGTATAATTCGCTCATAGCTTATACTATTGTAAATAGTACCGAAGTTACTACCGACGGTTTCAAGGTATCTCAATAAGCTTTGTAATTTGCCATCAGCCAAATGACCGATAACTTCAGGGCAGTCCGAAAACCCTGTTGGGTGATAAGCGTGAACTATGAGTTACAATATTGGTCCCAAATCAAGTGGTCGTCTGATATACTTAATTTATAATGCCTTAAAAGAATCTGTATTCTTACATTGTAATATTGGAATTTTCTCAAAATATTATGCCAACACACTTTTGACTTGATCCCATTTTAACATAGGGTCTATGGCTGGAAATAATAATCCTCCACGTTCTAAATTTTGATATTCAGAACGTAGAGGCAATTCCGGAAATATTGTCTTGATGACCGACCCGTTTTCAACCATTTCTTTCAATTGTCATATACAAGCACTCTCGGCATTTGCACATAACACAGAGTCGCTCCCTCTCCGCACAAAGATTGCACTTATTCCTTGACCGCACGCAGAGAAAAAACTCGAAAGTCTTTAGCTGTGGAGAATAAATGAGAATATCCTCTGGCCATATATAGCCCCTCACTTATCATGAAGCTCAAAGTATTCACTCTATTCCTCTCATTTTTATTCGAGGAAAGGTATACTCCCCATTCATCGATTCTTTTCTGATTTACCAATGAGACATATCCGGCCAAAGGCATATATATATACCGGTCGTTGACTTTCGATGAAATTTCCAGAAAAGTGACGTGGTTTCCTTGTTCGTCTATTATTCGTTTCTGAATGAATTCTGGCGTGAGGTGCTTAAAATTCTCATCACCGTAATTAGTAGTTTCCCACAATCCGTCAGCCGGAGTTGCGTAGTTTCCCTTGCCATCGGCAATATCCGTATATTGGATGAGGTCTCGCATCTCCGTATATTCAGGCATACGCCATCCCCCTCCCCAAATTTTGGCGGCTGCATCATAAAACGGATCGCCATTTATCCATGTTGTATCATACAATAAATCTTCAAGCTTTTTTATGACATAGATATAATAATTTTTATGCTCATAGGTGCTGTTATTCCATAAGTAATAATAGCCATACTGATCAGGTCTGTCCGCACCGAGATTGAAAGCAGCCCATTTGACCGGAAGACCGAGGTCTATCGCCACTGTTACCGGATTGCTGTATTCCTTAGAGGTGTCAGTGAGGTCAGCCACCACATAGTCGCCGGCTCTGTATACTTTATCTTCAGTCACCTCCACCTCCCATGTGTATTCGTCTCCCCATGGGATATTCAAGAAATATGGCTTCCCTTCCTTGTCCTGATATTTGTGTCTGTACTCATCATTATCTTCTTCTGCCAACTCCATGTGTTTACCATCCAGCGAGTCGTAACACAGGAGTTCGAACTTCACTTTTCCTCCGGCCTCAATCTTGCCGTCGATATCGCTCTTGGTCTGACGGATAATGTAGGCGGTGAGCACCTTATCCTCATATCCGGCTTTGCCATACTGTCCCACTTTCAGAAACGGCTCCTTATCATTCTCATCCCCGAGGGTCAGGCATGTCACTTCACCATCGGGCCATGCGTCACCGCTCATCTGTAGCTGAGAGCCTCCGGGTATGTCAAACAGGAAACCACGGAGCATGATTTTGTAGACCAAGGTGTTTCGATGCTCGAATGTCATCTGATGATCCATCTTCAGGTTGGCATCGTCAAGAAAAGCCGCCCAGTATCCGACATAGCTTTTCTTGCCGTCGGCGGTAGGCTTGAATTCACCGTATTTGAGATGTTCGGTATTGTCGTTTGCTTTCTGCACGTATGCCTTGGCGAGAAATTCCTCCGAATCATCCGCCACATCTACATTGTCCCCGTCGGGGAATACGTAGATAGCCTTGCCTTTCCAATGCTCCCAGTTTAGGATGTAGCCCTGATGCACGAACACCGTGTGGGATGTTCCGGCACCGGTGTTGGCCACAAATTCATAATATGGAGTCTTGTCACCCATCGACGGGTCGGGATAGAGGCGTATCACGTCGCCCTCGTCCCATACCATCTTCAAATCGTGGCTGTCCGGGTCCTCCTGATAGCCGAGACGCGTTTTCAGACCGTCGAGAACGGCCGTGAACGAGTAGGTCTGCTGCCCGTCCTCGCCGCCACGCATAGGTTCATGGTTCTCGCGACATGCTGCGAAAACCAACAGAGAGGCCAATAATACGGAAATATACTTAAGTCTCATAGATAATACGGTTTAAAACATGGGTTTGTATATATAGTCTGTAAGATCACGTGTTACTGTAACACCATCAACACTAAATTCAAGATTGACGTTTATGATTTTTTTTATCAAGCCGTTTTTATCGGCGAAAATTTCACGCAGGCTTCCGGAGCGAGTCACTATACCGGACTCTTTGTAGTCGTTTTCCCCTGCCTTGTTTGTCAACACCACATACACAATCTCAAACCCGGGGTCATTGTCCGGGATAAGACCATCCATAGGGATAAAATAAGCTGATTTTCCAAAGATATTTATTGCATCAGAACCTTCATAGATTACTACGGCTTTATCGGTGCAATATCCTTGGTCGGGATCATATTTATATCCGGGAACTGCCACCGCCATATCCTTTAAATCCAAAGATGATGTCATGTCCAACGGCACCTCTTTGGTATATGGTGTTTCGCATATTTGCCAATCCCTTTCAATTACATTGTACCGGGCCGTCTTATAGAACCCCCAGACGCGAAATTCTTTTATCAAGAAACGGCAGTCCTTATATTCATCGGTTTCCACTTCGTCAAAAAGACCGTCTTTAGCCTTGGCTGTGAAATTCACCTTGTTGAGCAAAGGAGCGAAGCTCAGTTGCAGTTTACCGCTCTCGTTGATACCATCGCCCGACACTTTGCCATTTTCCGCCTTGACATCGGTATGCGCCACATACAAGGGTTCCAGCCCGGTAATGCATTTATGTTCAAATCCATCATTGACCTTGTGTCCTGTAGCATAGGGAAAATATCCGAAGAACTCGACGCTGCCGTCCGTGGGCCAATATTTGGTTGGTGAATACGACCAAACGGAGCCGTCGAACGACACTAGCTGATTTTGCATGAAATTGGCAACAAAAGATGTCGAGCCAGCGTCGGCCTGCGGACTGTAGTAAGCAAACACACCGATTTCGTCGTCCGGACCAAATACAGTCGGAGAACCGTTTTTTGTGCGAACTCCCTCACCGGGCCACTCACGGGGAATGGAAAACGTTATGGCCCGGGCATCCGTAATATCTTCAACCGTCTTCGAACAACCGAAGAATAACGTAGCCACCGACAACGCAACAACTATATGTTTGAATCTTTTCATATCAATATCTCTTTTATTCACCTACGTTCGTTTCAGGTTCAACCGGAGTCCAACCTTCTTCATAATCCTCCCAATCTGTAATATCAGTGACAATCTCAACGGCATTCAGACCTATACGCAAGGTGAGCCAGTATGCTTTCCCGGTCTCGAATTTAGATTTCAGCGAAGCGGTAGTCTTGTTGCTGGTCGTAATCTCCAGTTTGTCAAGATTATAATCGCGGACCCAAACCTCGTAGTTTACGGTAATATCCATCGACGTTTCACCCGACGGAATAATCATCAGATACTTGTCATCGGCTGTCAGAACGGTTGCCTCGGTTCCGCTCTCGTCAGTGATCACGGCAGACGTCTTGAAATCGCCATCCTTGAGCGTGTATTCTTTTTCTGCCTTTTCTATATCTGTCCATGCACCGGTAAAAAGATCCAGTTTTCCTGAAACACCAAACTCTGACGATTTAAGAGTCAGACCTGTAACCCTGATACGTGTCGTCTTGTTGAGAGCTTCACGGGCTGCATATTTAAAACCGATGCGCGACAATGCGTGTTTGAACCGGAACTGCACTTCACCGGTCATAAGGTTGGCTGTCTTTTTGGCATCGGCATAAAGAAGATCAACCTGCTTGTCGACATCACCGTCCATCACGAATGTGAGTTTCGGACTTTCCGAAATTTCCCGGCCGGGGATAGCGGTAATTCCTGTTTCGCCAAACGTGGCGGTATAAGGAGCATAGGCCAGGAAGGAGACATTCGATCCGGGCCAGCTTTTCTCCGGCTCATAAAACCACGTTCCGACACCGGGCGCACCTGAAGCTGCGGGTTTCCACGCCACCTTTTGGTTATACATAAAATCGGAAGTAAAACCCGTGGCCGCATCCGGATCGAAACCGGCACTTCCTGTTTGCGAGGCGAATACGCCAAAGCCCTGGCTTTTTCTCAGATAGTTAACATCTGTCACCGAAGCGCGCGATTCTATAGCGTTACTGATATAGGCCCCGAACACGACAGAGTTCTCCCCGCCCGATGGCGAGTTGCCGGGATCAGGATCGTCGCCCTGCGTACAGCTACTCATCGAAAATGCGACAAGAACTGCGAGCGCTATCCAAACATTGGCTTTATGGTGATATTTCGGTTTATACATACTCTTTTTGGTCAAAAAAATCAGTTTACATCGGCACATTGAAATCAACATAATCATCCCAGTCGTCAAACCACACGTCAATTCCTCCGCTACCATTACCGCCGCCACTACAAGGCGGTAATGCAGAGTCGAGCGATACTTCGAGATACAAGTCAAGGTCGTCTCCGCGACAGTCAGGAGCAACAGCAGCTCTTTCAATGAGATGCCCCACCGGAATGTCGTATCTCTTCACCGTTTTGCCGTCGGCAAGCAACGCCTGAAACTCAAGTCTGTTTTCGCCGGGTGTCCCCTTGTGATTGGCCGGTAGCCCGAAACAGCGTATATCAGCCTTGACAAGCCCCATATCGGGGGAGGACGATGTGCGCGAACAGGTCCAACAGTCCGATTCGATAAGATGTGTGACCGTCACCGCATTGTCATTCGGACAATCGCCTGCAAGCCTACGGCCTGCGGCAAGTCCGCCTATGGCTCCACGCGCGGCAAGCAGATTGCCGATGTTCTCGATATGGACAACCACATGGAGCGTATGGATTATATTCCGAGGCCGGAGCGTACCTACCACTTTTACGTCAGATTGCATCCCGTCGGATAGCGGTTCCACCACAGCGGTCATGATTGTGTCGACGGCAAGCCATTCGGGTTGACCGGCAACATAGCAGTCGTCTGCGGCAAGGTTGGTATACCATTTCGAACCGGTGTATTCCCTGACATACGCCTCGGCTGTTTCCGCGGCTTCAAGCCCACGAAAGCGGATGTTGCCGAACTCCTCCTCGGTGAGATTGAATACCGTGGCCCAATGTCGTCCCGGTGAAAGATAAGGAGTGACGTATGAGACGTTATTGTCTATGGCCAGTGTCCTTTCCCCTGTTTCGTTATGGTGAAACATAATTGTCATCCCCATCGGCACACTCTTGCCGTAGCCGCTCCAATCAACATCGACGCGTACATGCGATTTACCGGTGGTCCGGTCTACCACATCGTCGCATGATGTGAAAACGACACACAACGCAACAAGCAGGCTGCGCAACAACTTATTGCGCAGCCCTGCATGAATTTTATATTGTGAATCGGAGATAACCATAGAAAAGAAGATTAAGGCATCGGAGTCTTATCTTCCCAGCCTTCCGGTGTCTTCCAGTCTTCAACAGTCACGCTGAATGTGATAGGGCTGTCAAGCACAGGGTCGCCGGGTTTCTTGTCGTCAGGAGGTGTTACACCTTCGGGTTCATCAGGTTGTTCGGGAGGATAAACACCTGCGCCACTGTTACTGCCACAGAACTCAAGCGTATAGATATACTTCTTGCCGGGGAGCCATTCACCACTGATGGGAACACATGTATAACCATACGCGTCTTCTTTGAAAATAACATTATCCATGTCATCTTTTGAGATAGGGAAGAGCTGGTGCGCGTGTCCCACAACTTGGCCATTCACCTCTATAGGTTTGATCGCGGTATTCTGCTGGCTATCACCGGAACCTGATTCACCGGAACCGGTTCTATGCTCTACTTCCACACGACATAGAACCATGATATAGGTACCCGAAGTATTGTCGCCTATATTTGGATTATTCGTCGAGGTTTCTTCCTCAGCGGTTGTCGAAGTGCCAGTGTTATCAAACTTATACCCGACAAATTTCTGAGGAAGCACCATAAGGCTTGAATATTCACTACCTGTTTCGTTACTGATCATGTTGACCGTGGTGCTACTTTGTAAAGACACTCCACTTTCAACGTAACGGCCATAGTTTCCGGAAGTATTAGTTGTCCATTTCATATGGTTGGCATCCGAGGTTTCCTCAAACGCAAGAGTACCCTTAGAATGCACATTCATCATCCAAGCACCTTTGACTTTGACAACATAGCCATCATCCTCTGCTCCTTGCCCCAGCTTAAGCCTCACCTCTATCTGCGACATCGCATGATGGAATGTGAGGGGGATTCTCATGCCAGTCGTTTTGTCGCGCTCAGCATGGGTATATGCTACAACAAGATCCTGATGATCTTTACCGCCATTCTGAAAATCGGGTTTAACCTCGATTCCCGATAGTGCTTGGCTCATGGCACTGAAATTTGCGGTGACATTATTTTTAACTTTAGACGGTCCATAAGCCCAGAAACGGATTTTATCGACATCGGCAGGCCAGATTACGTTCTTATCAAGAACATAGTCGCCAGTATTCCCCGTCTTTGTTGCCGTCAGGCCGTCGATTAACAAATTAGAGTAACCATCGGCGTCAGCATAGACATAGAATGCATCAAGTTCAGTAAGTGTGGTTGGTGTTGCACGGGTCACACTTGTAGTGAAAGTAAACCCGAGATACTCTCCTGCGACCTCTTTCAGTTCGTCTTTGGCACATGAAACAAGTCCGACTGCTGAAGCAAGTCCGACTACAGAAGCGATACTTAACAGTTTTGTTTTTGATTTCATGATTTGTTTATTTAATTAAAAAATGTCATTACGTTTACAACACAATCTCTATATTCTCCACCTCGTCCCACGGGTCAACCGACAGTAAATCGTCATCTTTCCCTTCTTCGTCCGGCAACTCAAGCCCGTCTATCCTGATATAGATGTTCTTGTCGTCCGGAGCATTGTGAACCTGATCGGTGACATCAATATTGAAATAAGATTTGTTTGAGGTGTAAATCGACAGAATATGCGGTACAACATTGTTGTCAGGGCAATGGCCGAAGGTCAGAAAATGAGCCTCAAGCGTTCGGCTATCCTTGCGTTCGACCGTAAACGGCACCGTCACAGGTTGCCCGGCTGCAGAACCACTGCTGACATTGAATTGCTCCGACAATCCTGATAAGGCAGCGCTTAAGGCAAGGTTGTCGCGAAGATTCTCAACGTTGACCACCTCGACCGTATAGCGGGCGGTGACTTCCTCGGGATATAGTTCCACTACCTGCCTTTCCTTACCATGCTCAATCATGACATACTCGCACCTTCCGGCCCACACGGTCTCTGCAGGCGACCGTACCGGTTCCTTGGCAGAGGATGATGGCCTTGGGGGTGCTCCCAGATCGCGCATCATCGGTGCCAACAACGCCTCCTCCACAGTTGTAAGACCGTATTTGTCATAGTTATCTACTACTTCTTTGACGTTCTCCATTTCTCCGTTATGGAAAAGGAGTCTATACTCTCCGCCATCAACCTTGACTATCCCGCCGTCACGCGACGTAAACTCGCGGCGGTCGACATGCGTGCCGTCAAGCGAGAAAAAGTTGACGACCATTGTTTGCGGATCAGCATCGGGAGCCGCGTCCCATTTGAACCGGATTTCAATCTCCGTATCATGGCTGTGATCGTAACACAATTCCTTGTGCTCGCAACCGGTCAGAACTACAGCCACGCCCCAACTTACCATGACGGCGAAACGAGAGATAATGCTGCTCATCGCGCACCTCCTTTCCGGGCAGGACGCCCATCGATATACCATACCAACGACACTTCCGCCTTGGTAGGGCCAAACCAGTTCAAACGGTGGGTCGAATCCCACACATAGCACCCGTCATCCGGATGATATTTCTTGTATTCGCCTCCGGCATAGCCGAAGCCTATTGTAAAATCGATGTTGAGACGACGACCCACCGGCAGCGAATATCCATAGGCCACACCGCCGCCCCATGTCCAGCGGCCACCCTGCCGGCCTTTGCCGCCAAACTCGAAGTCGTAGGTGAGCATCTGGCCATAAATCCCCACGTGATGACCCGTAAGCACCTGACGGTCTTTGCCGCCAAACCACCGGCGCACGCCGACTTCCCCTCCATAAACACGCCAATAGCGGTGACCGATGTCACGGCTCCACCACGCGTACATCCAGTCGGCTTCAACCGACCAATTTCTGCCAAGGGCAATCTCCAGCCCTATGTTGGGGATCGCGGCTACGTCATAGAGCATGTTGGTTTTCAACACGAGCGGAATCCATCGGGGGGGGGTATCTGCGGACAACGGAATGTCAAGCGGCTGTATATCGAGAGACGGGAGAGTAAGGTCGAGTGCCGTGGATACCGGTTCGGCGGCTTTCAATTGCTGTCGGAACCGTAAACTGCGGGTATCGTAGTCGACACGGACCGACGCACGGCGCAGGTAGGGCAACACGTTGTCGCGTATCGAGGCGTATGGGCGTCCTCCATCGAGTTGTTTGAGACGGTACTCGCGTGTATCGGGGGCGAGGTGTTCGGTTTCATCAAGGAACTTGATTACTACCGCAGCATAGGTTATCGAACTGTCATCGGCAAGCATGAGGCGCATTCCCTCCCAATCTTCGGGGATGGTGGAGACGGCATAGATGCTGTCAGGGAACGAGTAGCGTGAACGGAGTATGGAGATGAACGCCTTTGCACGTTCTGTCGCCAACCGCTCATTATTGCGATACTGGCCTTCCGGCGATGCAGTACCCACGACCGTAATGCGCTTCACTTTCATGAGGGGATTGAGTACCATTGAGTCTATTTTGGCAAGCAGCTTTTCAAGGCCGGATTCGTTGCCGTGATAGGCTCTGTCGAATTCAGTAAAATTCACTTTGAAGTCGATTCGTGATCGAGCCTGTGCTGAAATGACAATAGTATCGGCTACTTGTGCGTGCGCATCTATAGTAATTAACAGGAGCGTAATAATAATGCCTGCCACCAAGCGTGCAAAGACGATTGGCTGGCGTTTGCATATTTCACCATTGCATTTATACTCTTTGTAATATGTCAGTGTGTTCACGTTCATAATTATAAAGCCTGGTATGTAAGTCGCTATATGTTAATGTTTTTATATTTCTATAGATAGAAACAATACTATATGGTGCTAAAATTTGGCTACAAAGTTAGTTGTTTTTTCAAATATTATGCTATTTCACCCCCCCCCTAATTTCATATTTACTAATAAAAAATTACATTATTTAAGATATAAATCCTGCACATTTTTTGGACGGACGTTAAATTTATGGCAGTAAAAAGAATTAAAAAAGTAATAAGTAAAGTTTGAATAAGAACTTCATTCTACAGTCGTACATTCCGTTTGTTGTTGAGCAATTCAATTATAACCGGTCTTTATTTTAGAATTGGGAAAAAGACTCTTGACCGAATATCTGCGAAAAAGGAGTGGCACAATGATGTGTAATGACTACAAATGGTGGCAATATAGACCATATTCGATGCTTTCCAAAGACAGATTATTCACACGCACCACAAACAGGTGTACGCTAAAAGTGTAGATAATATGATTAAAACTGTGGTTTATAATAGGATTTTGCCACAAAAATACTGCCAGCGTGAAAATGCCGGCAATATTTTTGATAGTTAGCTTACTTAGGCTCTTGTACCGGTTAACAGTGCGGTAAGTTGTTGGTCGCAGAATTGGTCGTATTCTTCTTTGTCCGTACCGCTTTCGACGGCTCGGTCAATGACATCGCCCAACTCGTCGAAGCATACTTCCTCATTGACGCACTCCGCACCGTTCTCTTTCAGTAGATATACTTCATAATAATCGGAGCCGTTGAGTGCGATGACAACATTTCCGGTGTGCAACCGCCCGTTTACTTTAATCCGCAGTGCCGGCAATTCTCGGAATACCGTAGCGACAAACTCGCTAATTCCCCACGACATGAGAATAGGCATGGGTGTAAGTGATACCAACTGATCTTTAATGGTCTGTGCGATGTGCATTACATACCCTTTATCCATAACTTTGATTTTTAATATGATTATTGATTTATGTTAGTTGAACCATTCGGGGTTATCCTCTTTCAGTTCCGTGATGAGTTCATCGTCCGGTAATTTGAGGGTTCTTGCATTGGTGAAAAAGAAAACCTCGTCATATATTTGTTCGGCTTCCTTACTTGCAAAACCTTCGTTTTCGTCCTCGAAACTGCCCGGATGAAGTGCATCGAGCAGAGCGGTAGAGCCGATAAGTAGTTCTTCACCCTCGTTGGATTTCACGATACGGCAGATGTAGGTATTGCCGTCAAATTGTAATTCTTTCGTTTTCATAAGCTGTTATCTTAATGGTATATGTCTTCCGTTTTCCTTTAGGTATTTCATGATGCACTTCGCTTCCTCGTGCGATGCACGGTTACGGTCGTCGTAGTTGCGTGTCTCGTCTGCCATGACCACGATGCACTCCTTTACCAACCTGTAAAGGCTTTGCTGCAGCGTGGGGTGCATTTCGGGGATAGCGGCTGTAAACCGTTTGGGGTTGAAGCCATAATCGTTCACTGCTCTTTCCCAGTCTTTGGCGAGCTGGTACTCCTTACTTTCTTTGATATTGTCCATTGTCTTGAATTTTGAAGATTTGTTTTTTCTTCCCTCCGTTCGATTCCTTTCTATCGGAACCGCTTTGGGATTTTATGGATGCTGTACACGGTTGTCGGTACAGCTTCATACGGAAGGCTTTTCCTGCCAATTACTCTTTCTGAGGAAAGGAAGAATTTGCAGGAAATTCACTACAAGCCGCCGGATCAAGCACGACGGCCGACCTTTGCATCTGATAAAACCAAACCGGGGCCGACATGGAATGAAGCCGGGGAAACGCTATAAAAGGGAAATTGAAAATGGTAAAAAAGAGAGGAAACGGAAGCTATGAATGGAGGAAGGGCGGGTGGTGACGGGTTCGTCAGAAAGTTAAAAGATGTACTTGAGTCCTTTGTCCGGAACACACAAAAATGAATAGAGGGTGGATTTCTCCCTCCCTCTATCCGTTATGACAACATTTGTCAGGCAGCTATTTCTTCCGTTTGCGGTTCGGTCTGTGCTTCCGCTTCGGGTTGCGGTTCTTCGGGCTGTTCCGCTTCCTCCTGCTTGGCTTGTTCCTGCACGAGCAAAACGGCTTTCTTTTCCTCTATGCGTTGGTGTCGCTTCTCGTAAATCTCGTTATATCCGTTTTGAATGTCTGCTAATCGGTCGGGCATATGTTTTTTTGCAAAATCAAGCAAAAGGGTGGCGATGACGTTGCTACCGAATGCGTCCTTGAAGTTGGCTATCAAGAAGTCCCTGCGGATAACGGCTTTCTGCTTGGCGGTAAGGTTCTCAATGATGTGTATTTTTTCCTCTCCAGTTAGGTAGTGGTAAGAACCTTTCTCCTCAATGCCTACCGCCTCGAAATGCTCTTTTCGGAGTGAGGAAAGCATGAAGAAGTAAATCATCTTATCCTCGTCCGCACCAAATTTGGTTTCCGTCATATCAACTTCCAAAATCTGCTTTTTGGTGTCTTCAACGGTCTTCTCAAGAGCAATCTCCTTGTTGCGTTTGTCCTGCTTCTCCAATTTCTCAATCGGGGAAACGACCGTTTCTTGGGTCTCTCCTGCCTCCGTTTGCTCTACATAACATAGCGATACATCGTTGCGCTCAATTGCCACATACAGCGTGATTTCTCCTGCTTCGCTCCTGCGGTTCACTTCCTCGCATTCTTCGTTATAATCCGACAGCTCTTTTTCATACTCCTTGTATGCTTCCGCATATTCCTCGGTATTTTCGTAATCCTCCACTTGGGGTTCTTCGGGTTCTTCGGGGTAGCCGTTAGGACGCATTGACAGGTCTTCGACCTCAAAACCCGATGAGACAAGGCGTTCAACCACTTTTTCATTGCTACCGTAAAATCCTCGGCAAAGTAAAGCGAGAGGTCGCTGTCCCATGATTTGCACGGCTTTTTCCATAAGGAATGACGTTTGCATTTCATCAAGGCAGGAACGGTTGGCGCAATTACCGCAACCTCCCTCGCAAAACAACATCATGTTATTGGTATTGTGGGGGCATGAGAGGCAGAGGGTCTTGTCGAATGAGTAACGATTGAGGTCGGTAGTGTAGTTGCGTTCAATGTTTTTTGCAACCTCGGAGGCTTTCATTCCTCGCCAACTGTTATACAGCAAACCCTCTTTCAAATGCTTGTCGTAGATGTCGTGCTGTATATCTTCCCCATAACGGCAGATTTCCGTAGCCACACTGATTGTCAGCTCGTCCTGCTCCAACAACAAGGCGATTTCGGGTATCAAGGACACGAATTTGAGGCGTGTACGGATATATGCCTCGGTCTTGCCGAACTGCACGGTCAAGGACTGTACATCGTGGCGACCGCTATCTATGAGCTTTTGGTAGGCGTTTGCTTCCTCAATGGGTGTAACGTCCTTGCGCTGTAAGTTCTCGGTAATTGCCATTTCCTCGGCTGTCTCGTCTGAAATATCCATGACGATAGCCGGAATTTCCGTCAATTCAGCCATGAGGGAGGCTCGGTATCTCCGTTCTCCAAATACAATCTCGAAGCGGTTGGTCTCAATGGGGCGCACTCCGATAGGCTGAAGCACCCCCTGCTGACGGATGCTCTCGGCAAACTCCGCAAGGCTTGTCTCGTCAAAATTCTTACGAGGGTTGTAACTGCTCGGCTGAATGTTTGCCAATGCTACCGATGTGATGTTCTTCTCTACTGCTTGGGTTGCTGCTGTTGTTGCCATAATCATAAAATTTAATTGTTATTGAATTGATTTTCTTTTTTATCCCTCTTTTCGGTTCTTTTTTCTGCCTGAACCGCTTGGGATTTACAGATGCTTCACAGGACTGGCGAACAAGCTATTTTCAACGCTTTTTCCGGAAAATTACTCTTTCACGGGAAGGAAGAATTTTACGAGAAATGCACTTCAAAGCGATGAAATCAAGCGCGGCAGTCCAAATTTGCGTCTGGAAAACCAACCGGCGATGGCAGGAATGAGGCCGGACAAGCGGTAAGAGGAATGGATAGAATGGGGAAATGCAGCCTTGCAGCTATAAATAGGTGAATAGAACAGGAGAACTGCCAGGGGATATAAACGGGAAAACCGCTATCTTGTGGACGTGAGCCATAAGATAGCGGTATGATATAAAAGTCGATTGGGTGGATTGCCGCCCCTGTTATTTCTCGTGCTTCTCCAGATATTCTTTCATCGCCTCGTTCACAATATTCCTGAGCGACATATTCTTCTCGATAGCGAGGTATTTCATCCGAGTATGGATGCTTTTGTCAATAACAAAATTGCAATGCACGGCAGGTTCTTTTTCCGTTTTGACCGGTGCAGGTTCTCTCTTTTGCGTGGACTTCCCGGTGGATGACAGCAAGCCGTCCAGTCCGCTCTTCATGCCATTTTTCAATAAATCACTCTTGCCCATATCATCTTTACCTTAATTTCAATACTTCCTGTGCCAGATCCATGTAGTCTTTGGCTCCGTTACAGTTCTTGTTGTACTCAAAGATATTCAACCCCTTTATAGGGGCTTCGGCCAATGCCACATTGTCCCGGATGACGGTCTTGAACACTTTGTCGCAGAATGATTCATTGATCAGTTCCGCTACACTCTTGTTGAGTGTCTTGCGCTTGTCAAACTGGGTAATGACAATCCCACCGATGTTCAGGTTCGGGTTCAGTCGTGCCTTGACAATCTCAACTATGTTTGTAATCTTCGCCATTCCGCGCATAGCGAGGAACTGTGCCTGTACCGGGATAATCAAAAAGTCCGCAGATGTGAGGGCGTTCAGTGTCAACAAACCCAACGAGGGTGGACAGTCAATCAGGATATAGTCGAATTTCCGGCTCTCAAGCAATTTTGCAATCAGCCCTTTCAGTATCAGTTCCCGTCCCGGTTCGTTGATAAGTTCGGATTCCGCAGCCGACAAATCAAGACAGGACGGAACAACAGAAATGCCATTTTCCAACTCGGACACCGGTAGCGGATATTCACCTTTCATCGCTCCGTACACCGTCTGTTCCTCTTCGATAGAGAGGCCACATGATTCCGTGAGGTTTGCCTGACCATCCATGTCGATGAGCAACACTCGCTTTTTCTTCTGCTGCAACGCGGCAGCAAGATTGATGGTGGTAGTCGTTTTTCCGACACCACCCTTGTGGTTCAAAACTGCGATTATTTTTGCCATAATTTCGTGTCTTTATATCTGATACAAAGATAATACTATTTTTAGTATTTACTATGATTAGTGCATACTATTTTACTACGTCTGTATATTTTAATATTGTAGTATCTACTACTTTACTAAAATACTGATTGACTAAATGTAGTGCATTCTATCATTTCCGATGAGATATTTCCTAATATCCTACTTTACTAACCTTAGTATATACTACATTTAGTATCGGTTGTATAACAGTAAAGTAGCCTTTTGGAGCATATAAACGGATATTGCCACTGTCAGGCCGGAGTGCAAGAAAAATCCCCCTGTCGGGTTGTCGCAACCGAACAGAGGGAAAAGGTTAAGATATGATTATGGTTTAAGCGGCCTTGGTAGTAGGTTCGTATTCGGTAGCCGTTGTTTCGGGTGGGGTTAGAGAACGTTCCGCATCCTTGAGACTTTCGTCAATCTTCCGCTGCAACTCCTTGCATAGCGTTTCCATCGGTTCGCCAGACAAAAGTCGACTTACTATATTAAGGCGTTCTTCTAAGTTATGGTGTCTATACATAAAGCACCCCAAAAGTTAGACACAAAACTTTTGGGGTGCAGTTCAATACCGGCAGGGGAATTTTTTTGTAGTTTTATGACTCCTTGTCCTGGCAGATGAGGGTCACATAAAAACTACAGCAATATGATTGCAAAATTAAAAAACATCCTTCGATGTTACAATTAAGCATCCGTTCTCAATCTACGGTCACGAAGTTCGCACACGCCACGATAAAGTTGAGAAATGGATACGTAACTCAAGTTTCGCAAGTTGCTTTGCGCCTTGAAAACTTGGCATTTAATGGGAATCGGATATCGTTTATCGGCATACAACCGTCAAGTTATATTTTTATTTTTCAAAAAAGCTTTTTAATTCGATAAACGTTAAAAGATAATCGATTAACGTTTCGCAAGTTAAGGACTTACGAAATATGAATACGTAATATATCAATTCTCTGACTGTTATAATAATTGCCGTAGGATATTCTCGCTAAAAGTTACGCCTGTGCCTTCGAGAACAATATAATCGGAGTACCAGTGTAATATCCCATTAAAACTCGGATGGCGCTATTGCAATCTATACGCAGTTGAGATTCTCTTTGACTTTCTTCGGAAGTTTACTTACCACTAAACGGAAAGATTCGGATATAAGCTGAGCTACGAGGGTTGATGTAAGCTTGTCGTAGCGGATTTGGCTCCAGTATTTTTTATTCCAGTGCCAAGCAGGTTCTATCGCATCGGGGTATCGGTCGCGTAAATCCAACGCTTCATCGGGGGCTGATTTCAGCACCAGCAGATTCGCCGTATCAGCGTGTTGGCAACTTGGAGCATCCGGCACACACAGGTATGCGAATATCTTTCCGCATACCTTGAAGGCGATGTCAGGGTGTCCCAACTCTGCAAATGGTGACCCTTCTTCAACGGCGCTGTGCATGGAGAGGCACGCTTCCCTTACTTCTTCAATATTCATATTGGTATTGATGCTTATATATTATGATGTTCCATATCCAATAGAAAGAAATCGCAGTCGGAGTATGGATGGCTGAACTTTACGGGAAGTTCGGTTTCATCTACCAATCTGAAACCGGCCTTCTCGTAGAATTTGTGGGCACGTGTGGTGTTGCGTGGTGTATCAAGCAAGATGGTCTTGATATTCTGTTTTTGCGCGAAATCAAGGAGTGTCCTGTAAAGTCGTTGTCCTATATGATATGGACTACCCTGGAATGGCTCATAAACAAAGAATTTTTTAAGCACGGCTATTTCATTCGTATATGGCATCAGCCCTATCGAGCCAATCAATTTGCCGGATTCTTTCTCACGGGCAATCCAGAAATCGCCTCCAGCTTTCATATAGGACTCCTCGATAGTCAGCAAATCAGGTTGCTCGTCAACTGAGACCAGTGGCCGTGTGCCGTCATTCTGGAAATGCAACACAAGGTCAATGACATCTTGTGTGTATTCACTGCTGAATTTAGAAATCTCTATCTCTGTCATATCGTTATTGTTGTTAAGAATCGTGCAAATCCTCTCCATGCAGCCTACCATTTCATATAATTGTTTTTCACTAAGGGCAGAGCACATCTCATCTACCGAACGGTTGGCAGTAGCATCAATCTCATGAAATACGGCAACACCACTTTCTGTGAGTTCAAGTTGATCTCTTCGATGGTCTTCAGTTGAGGTCGTGCGTCGGATATAATTTTGCTGTTCAAACTTTTTCAAAATTCTGGAAAGATAGCTTTTGTCTATATTCAGCATCCGGACAATAAAGTTGGCACTGCAAGCCGGATTGTAATGGATGGCTTGAATAACGCGGGTTTCCGGCAACGAGAACTTGCTGCCAAGATATTGTCGGTTCAATACACCCAAAATCTTGGTGTAATATCGGTTGAATTTCCTTTTTCATGATGCAAAGATACGAATAATAGTTGACATAATCAACTATTATTCTACTATTGTTCATTCATTCAACCTCGGTTTTGAGTTTACTCTTCCAAATATCAGGAATTACCGTTAGAAATGAGCAGTACGGGCAAAAGAAAAGCGCCTCATAAGAGACGCTTTACTAATGGTTTGTGATGGTTCGTGACTATTCTGTCATTTACCTTTGCGGAAAATTCTGTCCCGTAGGTCGCACGGCAGCGGACTTGGGTTTAATGGGAATCCGTTAGAAAAGGAAAGATTATGGGTAAAAGAGTAAGGCGGTCCGTCGGGACGGACTTCCCGACGGACTGTCTTGGAACTACGGAAGGCAGGATTCATCCCGCCCCTGTAATGCCAAGTCTGTCCGTGTCCGTCCTTTTGCAAAAAGGGGCTTCACGCACTTTATGTAACGTGTTACACAAAATGCGTGAGGCTGCTTGAAGCAAACTGGCCGCAGGATGTAAGGCTATAAGAGGGAGAACAGGAGTTCTATAAAAGGTCGTTGGCGGACGGGAACATCAGACCGTACCGAGCCTTTGCCCGATACGGTCTTGTCGTTGCCCTGCATATAACTCAGTCTATGTCATAGCCTATCATGTATTCATTGTTGATAAGCAGATAATAGTAGCCGTTACCGCAATTCCGGTATTCTTTGCTGAATCCAGCCGCCATATCGCCGTTTTCGCGCGGCTCACACCACAACGTACCGTCATAGCCGCAAAAGTCGAAGCGTCCGGTGGAAAACTTTTCTCCTTGTTTCAGTGCCGTTCTGAAACAAGCCATATCCCAACTGCCGCAATACTTCTCGATGGTGACAAGTCCGATACACTTGCCGTCGATGCGTGTGCCGGTCGTGATGCGGTTCTCGTAAAGGGATTTATCCAAATCGGCATTAGCGATTTTGCGAAGCCAGTCGTTTGTATGCGTGGCAAGTCGGGCAAGTTTCTGGTATTTCAAGACCAGTTTCTTTTCTATGTCCGCTGCATCTTCGGGAGAGGATGACGGATAGTATATCTTCTCAATGCTTGCCCAATCCGTGAAGATGTACCCGCTTTTTCGTTTTCTTGGCGCAATAATGCCAATAACATTTTCATTGCGGTTGATGAATAATCGCCTGCGTTGGCCTGCAATCCTTACATATAAATAGGTGGGATTCTGCTCGTTGCGGAGATAGGCTTCTGCCGGATGAATAGTTGTTGTTTCCATATATCTGTATGAATTTTGATTTTTGCTGTTCCTATTTTGGTTTACCTGTTCAAAGTTCCGGGATTGTGCCGTTCTTATATAGAACACCGTCCCGATAATGGGACACGATGCCCGACTTAAGTCTCATTTCCTCAAAGGCTATATGCCTGATATAGTCCTTGTATTCTTTGCCAATGAAATTTCTTCCACAAAGGTTGTTGAAAATCATAGGGACGGAAAAACCGTCTTCGCTTGACAATATCACTCTGCCGTCTTGTCTAATTTCTTCTACCATACTTATTTACTTTTAATTGGTTGAACTATCATGCTGATTTTTATTTTTCCCTGCTTTCGTTTGCCGTGCAGGTTTGTTTTCAGCTTTTTGAGGCAACCAGAGGATGAAGCTGTGGCATCATAAGCCAAACCCGGATAGAAAACCGACCGTCAACAGTCTGTTTTCGTCATCCGAATGCAATGCGGCTTGGCGGTTATGCGCTTCGTCCTACATTCGCCGACGAAAAGAGAAAGAACAGCCTGCAGACAAAAGAGACGATAACAATAAAACCGGGACTATATGACAGGGGGAAGTTGTCGTTATGCAGCAATCAACGACTACTAATTATCGGCTCTATTTTATTATGTGCCGATAATTTGCGGAAAATCCGGTCAGCTCCAAGATTTAATCGGAAATCATGTCACCTAATGACATTTTTTTCGACTGGGATTTGGTCATGCAACGAAAAGCGACTATCTTTGTAATCGAAAACTCCGTCATCAAGTGACATAAAATTCGATTAGTAATGAACAACATTGAAAGGACAAAATATCTGGAAGAACTCGTTTCTCTTCAAAATAACGGCATGATCAAGGTTATAACAGGAATGCGTAGATGTGGAAAGTCTTTCTTGTTATTTGAGATATTTACTTCATATCTTGAAGATAACGGTACTGCCTCAGACCATATCATAAAGGTAGATCTGGAAGACTATAAGAATCGTGCGATGAGAAATCCCGACAATCTTTATGCTTATGTGGAAAGCCGCATCATTGACAATGAAATGTATTACATCCTGTTGGACGAAGTTCAAATGCTTGATAATTTTGAGGATGTATTGAACGGATTTTTGAAAATGCGCAACGTGGACATCTATGTAACGGGCAGCAATGCAAAGTTCTTATCTAAAGACATCATTACAGAGTTTCGTGGACGTGGTTTTGAAGTAAAAATGTACCCGCTGAGTTTCAGCGAGTATATGTCTGCCTACTCCGGATCGGTGCAAGCCGGCTTCAATGAATATATGTTGTATGGCGGACTTCCGCAGATATTGTCCTATACTTCGGAGGAGCAAAAAGTCCGTTTTTTGAAAACCTTGTTTGATGAGACCTATATCAAGGATATCAAAGACCGCCATGACATACGGAAAGATGATGATTTGGAGGAACTCATTAACATCATGGCCTCTGGCATCGGTGCCCTAACCAATCCGAACAAACTGGCAAACACGTTCCGAAGCGAGAAGAGGTCTGTCATATCCTATGATACGGTAAAAGATTATATCGACTACCTTTGCGATTCGTTCCTCATTGAAAAGTCCACTCGTTACGACATCAAGGGGAAGCGGTATATCAATTCTCCTTACAAGTATTATTTTATGGACTTGGGATTGCGCAATGCACGTATCAATTTCCGGCAATCTGAAAAGAGCCATTTGATGGAAAATTTGATTTACAATGAATTGCGCGTGCGCGGATTCAACGTGGATGTGGGTGTTGTCCCGATTGTCACGAAAGATAAGGACGGCAAGCAACAACGCTCCAACCTCGAAGTCGATTTCATCTGTAATCTTGGAAGCAGACGTTATTACATACAATCTGCCTACCGAATGGAGTCGGAAGAAAAAATCGAGCAAGAACGAGCATCCCTACTTAAAGTGGATGATTCATTCAAGAAAATAATCATCATAGGAGAAGAAAGTCCTGTTATCAGGGATGAAGCCGGCATTACGACTATAAGCATTTACGATTTCTTATTGAAGGATAATTCATTGGAATTATAAATAAAACCTACATTGAATAACCAAATAGCCATAATAATCCAGTTGCAAGAGGCTACGATTCAATCTGTCGCCAAAAACATTTTTTTGCGACAAATGAATGTTGAAATAAACTATAAATAAGAGATTTATCACAGCATTATATACTTTAGATTGTAGATAAAATCAATTCATTATGAACGAGAGGCTTGTGTTCATCATACTGCTCTGCTTTATCGGTGTACTATGGCGCATCATCGGTTATTGGCGACGAAGAGCCGGGGAAGCGGCATTCGCAGCCGCACGGATGGCAGACAAAGCGGAAGAGCGCGACCGCTACTGCCGTCTGGCGGTCATGGCCGGTCATCAGGACGCCTGCCGTATGTTCTGCTTCTCACGCCCGGATTTGTACGAGGTTCATCCTCCGCTCAAGCCGTTCGAGTCTCGCGGTATACGGATGACATTCTATGGATATTATTATCCGTCCCGGCACAAAGCGTTCATCAATGACGAACAACGTGCTTTCAGCCGTTCCGTCTGCCTGTTCAAAGAGGGGGAAATACACGGCATCGAGTTTTTCAAGGCTTGCATGGAAGCCTTGCAGATGGATGGCAATCTTTATCATATCATGTTCATGCCGTGCAGTACGGATATAAAGTATTTCCGACGGTTCAAGCGTCTGGACTGGTATATCCGTACCCACCGCCAGGGACTGACATCGGGGTTGTATGATGTCGATGTGTTCGAGCCACGCGAAAGTCTGCATGAAGCCAAAGGGCAAAAGAACCGTGTCCTCGAACGGAACTACCGTATAACGGGGAATATCAAAGGGAAAGAGATTATCATCATCGATGATGTGCTGACCACCGGGCAAAGTATTGCCGATTACAAGAAGGAAATAGAACGGTGTGGCGGCAGGGTTATAGCGGCCATCTTCTATGGCAAGACTATCAGTGTACCGAATCCGCTACTTGTCAAGGTTGGGGTATGGGGAGGCTATTTCACCCGTACCTACAGGTAATAAAGCAATTCGGGTGGCAGTTCTATAACAACCCAGCTAATGCCGACACACACTCCTGCTGCGTGGTCCGGATGTAATCGAGGATGACCGACGGATCGACACTCTTGCCATTTAACTTGCAGGTTATGTGCAGGTGTTCGCCTGTACTTCGTCCGGTCGAGCCGGTAATACCGACGGCATCACGGGGACGGACTACCGTACCCTTGGCGGCCAGCACCCGTGAAAGGTGGCAATAGCTGACGGTGTAATTTCCGTGCCGCAGGGTCACATACTTGCCGGACGTCTTGTCCTGTCCCACTTTGACGACCACCCCCTCCATCATGGCCAATACCTGCTCGCCCCGTGCGTGCAGGTCGATACCGCCGTGAAACTTCCTCTTTCCGGTAAACGGGTCTTTCCGGTAGCCGTATGGCGATGTAATTCTGATGCGTTGCAATGGATAAGACACGCTGAGATAACGGTCAATCCACAACTTCTTACTTTCATCGGCAGGTTTTGTCGAAGTCTCCTGTGCAGGAGCCATGCTTTCGGGTGTCGGCTCCGGCTTTTTCATACCCTCCTGCAAGGCTTCTACTTTGTATCTTTCTGGTGCCTTGGCAATCGTGTTGAACTGCGCCTGAACGGGCATCGTGCTGAATGAAACACCCGATATTGCTATCAGTAAAATTTTTCTCATTCGGCAAAGTTATAACGGGAGTTTTCATGTCGGAAACAAACAGCCGTCATTTCTTGTATTGGTTTGATATTTTGCGTCTATTAGTACGATTTGGATTAGATAATCGTACTAATAAAGATAAAAACAGCATATTACAACCATTTATATAGCTGTATTTTTGTCCGTCATAATAAGATGTCTCTATCTTTGTATAGTACAATTTTATAATATAAATATAGTATGAAAAAAGTTCAGATTGAATTTGAGGAATTACCCTTCCCGACACTGGAACGATTCGGTCTTACACGGGAAATGATCGAGGATTTGCCGATGCGTGTGTTGGACGACATCTGCAATGGTCGGCATTCTCCCGTGCTTCCCGTGCGTGTCACGGACGAACATGGCGGGCAAATAGAGAGCCGCAGCCGCTTTGCCTTTATCCGCATGGACGACGGTCAGGTGGATGTGGTGTTCTATCCGGCACTGAAATCCTCTCCGTTGGAACGGTATGACGAAGCGCAGCAGAAACAGTTGCTCGACGGCAAGGCGATTGTCGCCGACGTGGAAATGGCGGACGGCCGGAGCAGCAAGGCTTTCGTGCAGATTGACACCGAGACGAAACAGGTGATGTATGTCCCCACGCCCATCATCGCACGCAACCTGAAAGTGCTGGCCGAGGTCATGCGCCTCGGTGCGGTGGAGGTAAACGGGATGCAGCACGGCGAGCCGCTGACGGTAGTCGTGGACGGCGAGCCTGCCACAGTGGGCATAGACCTTCATGCCAAGACCGGCATCCGCTTCTGTTCGGGCGACGCGCAGCAATGGCGCAACCAGCCCAAGCGCGAATGGGACAAATACACTTTCGGATGCTACGGCTGCTGGGTCATGGACGATGACGGCAACCTTGACTACATTTCGGAAGAGGACTACACCGAGGAGCTGTGGAACGAACAGAAGAAGAGCGGCGAGCGCAATCGTGCGGCAGCCCTTCATAAATAAAAACAATCCATCCGTACATTATGGCACAAAACGAATATTATCCCGAAGAGGTACTTGTCGGGAAGATGCAGAGCGGCGAATACGGCTGGCTCGATTACGTCAATCATTTCTCCGCCGACTGGCAGGAGGAATACGCCCGTTACTGTGAGGAAAAAGGGCTTGCTGTAAGTAACGAATCCGCCGCCGAGTTTGTCCGCTTCAAGGACGAACAGTTGGAGGCGGCAATGGAACGCGGCGACGCATAACGAAAACCATCATCCTATCAGACTATGGCGATACGAACGAATACCAATCCCCGGCAGATGGACTTGCAGCCCGAAATGCGCGATATGCTGATGCGCAACGGTCTGCAAGCCCATGTTGCGCTTGATGGTGCAGGGTATCGGCTAATCGTGCAGGGACATGACTCTCCGCTGCTGGTCTATCCGATAACCGAACGTCAGATGTTGGCACTGACGGACTGGGGAACGAACACGGCCAACAAGAAAGCCTACAACGTGCTCACGAGCATCGTGGGCAAAGACTTCTATATGCCCAAGAACTTCGTCCATGCCCGCAATGCCAACGGGCGTGTGGCTATGGGGCTGCACGGCTACCGCATCGGCATCGGCGAGTACGGTCGCATGGGACGGATGGGAATGCCCCCGCCGTTCCTCGGCTGGACGCCACGCAACCAGTGGGGCTTCCACCTGCGCAGGGTCGGCGGCCAACTGTTCTTTCCGGAACCGTCCATCGTACCCGAACGTCCCGACGGGCGCATGAAGCCCGGCGAGTTGCAATCGGGCGGTTACGGATTCTATTACAAGGGGCATCAACAGGCGCAACCCGTACAGCAACGAGACGTTCTGCAGGACTTGCAGGCGGTCATCACGCCGATGGTCAGCCGTCCGCGCAGCGGGGAACCGGCACGGCCGTACAAGGAGCTTATTGCCTCTCCGGTCTATTTTTCCAACGAGAAATGGGCGGAGTGCCTTGCCTCGCACGGTCTTGTCGTGGACGCGGAGAGGCGGACGCTGACCGTGCAGTCGGAAAGGGTCCAAGCCGATATGGTCTATGACCTGACGGAAGAGGAAGTGAGGACACTGGTTGCCGCACCCATCGAGGAGCAGCCCGTAGAGAAACGTCTGGAACTGCTGAACGGCATTATCGGGGCTGACTTTTCCGACAAAGTGACGATGGATGCTCTCAACAGCGACCAACGCATCGCCATCGGTCTGCATCCCGAAGTACAGCAGGATTTGGAACAACGCCAACGGCTGGAGCAGGAGGCTTTCATGCCGGTGGAAACCTTGCTGCAACAGCAAGAGGAATCCGTACAGGGAGATATCGGTGCGGCAGTGGACGGACGCGACCTCCAGTTTCTGAATGAAAACAAGGGATGGTATCGGGAAGAGAAGCACGGGCGGGAAGTTGAAGTGAGCCAGATAGCCGTTCAACCGGCACAAACCGAGGGGAAATACAGGATGACCGCTGTTATCGACGGTCAGGCTATCAGCCATGAGATAACCCAACGGGACTACGACAAGTTCCTTGCGGTGGATGATTATCACCGGATGAAGCTCTTTTCCAAGATTTTCAGCGAAGTGGACATGAAAACACGCCCGGAAGCACAACGGGGGCTCGTCACGAAAATCTTTGCCGCCCTCACTGCAGGTACGGTAGTCGCGGCGGGTGTCGCGCACGGCATCCACCATCACTGCCATGCACCGGAGTTCTACGGCGAGCGTTTCGGCGGTCCGCCACGCCCGTACTTTAAGCCGGGTGTCGATACGCCGAGGGATGTGGCCATCCGTTGTTTCGAGGCAGAGATGAACCGTGAAATCAATGATATGAGAATGGGGAGGTAAACCATGAGAGAGGGCGAACTGACTTATGACGATTTTCTGCGCAGGCTGAACATTCAGGACGTGCTTATCGACGCGGGCTATCACCTGAACCGGCGCGACGGCCTGCGCTATCCCTCGTATGTCCGGTTGGACAGCGAGGGGCGGCGCATCCGCAACGACAAGTTCATTGTCACGCAGCAAGGGAAATGCTGTTTCAAACCGCAACAGCAGAAGTCGTATAACATCATTTCCTTTATCAAGGAGCATCCGCATTTTTTTGCGGAATACCGTGCCGGCGTGTCTCCCGACCGACTGGTAAACCTTGTCTGTAACCGGTTGCTGAACCATCCCGTCGCTGACCGGGACATCCGGATTATCCAGCCTAAACGGGATGTAAAGCCGTTTGACATGACGGATTACGACATTCACCAGTTCAATCCGCAGGATCGGGCGACACAAAAGAAGTTCTATCCGTTCTTCAAGCATCGGGGCATCGACCTTTACACGCAGTATGCCTTTCATCGGAACTTCTGTCTGGCGACGAAGCATCGTGAGGACGGCATGAAATACACCAACCTTGCCTTTCCGCTGACCGTTCCGAAAGATACGGGACAGGTTGTCGGACTGGAAGAGCGAGGCCGCCCTCGCATGGATGGCAGCGGCAGTTATAAAGGGAAGGCGGAAGGGAGCAATTCGAGCCAAGGGCTATGGATTGCCAGCCCAGCCAAAACTACGCTTACCGAAGCCAAGCATATCTACTGGTTCGAGAGTGCCTACGACGCGATGGCCTATTACCAGCTTCATCAGGCAAACGACAAGGATTTGCGGAAAGCGGTCTTCGTATCTACCGGCGGCAACCCGACGGTGGAACAGATGCGGGGTGTCCTCACACTCACGCTTCCTGCCAAGCAACACATCTGTTTCGATACCGACCTCGCGGGAATTGAGTTTGCCAAGAACCTGCAACAGGAGATGTACCGGGCTGTCCGTTCCACCATCGAGGAGACACCGGAGCGGAAACCTTATCTGGATTCCGTTACTGATGGCAAGAACCTCGATGAAGGTGACATAGACCTGCTGCCCGACGCTTTGCGGTCGAGCTACGGGAAATATGAATCCGCGTGGGAAGAAGCCATGTCGATGCGTTCGAGCGGCCTGTGCCATCCGGACGACATACGGGAACAGACGGATATCATGAACGGAAATTACAAGGAGTTCCGTGAAGGATTGCGGGAGTTCCTCGGTCTGGACAAGGCGAATGACGCCTCTTTTGTCCGTGAACAGCCTACCTATCCCAACAAGGACTGGAACGAACAGCTTTTGGCCGGGCAGAAACAGGAAGAGACGGTTGATGAGACACAGGCGAGAGAACAGTCACCGGAAGAGGAACAACAAACACACTTTCGCCGATGATGACCGATGCACCCACAGGACATTTCCAAAGTATCGTGCTGCGACCGCACGCCGGACAATTCGTTATCGACGAGCTGCCCGCAATCGTATTGTGCTGTGCGGCATGGGTGTACGGTGGCATGGAGGGACTGCCTCTGACAGCTCTTGCCGTATCGGTTGCCGCATTACTTTCTTTGGCATTACTGTACCGTTTCATCTATCTGCGCCGAACGCGCTACCACATCGGCAGCGAGCAGCTTATCAGTCGGCATGGTGTGCTGTCCCGGAAGACGGACTACATGGAACAATACCGTATCGTGGACTTTGTGGAACACCAAAGCCTTATGCAGCAACTTTGCGGATTGAAGACGGTACGCATCTTCTCGATGGACAGGAATACGCCCCGGCTTGATTTGGTAGGTATCAGACAGAACTTCGATGTGGTAACGCTTATCCGGGAACGGGTCGAGTACAACAAACGAAAAAAGGGAATATATGAAATTACGAATCATTAGTCTGGTCATGCTGTCCGCCTGCCTGCTACCGCAATGGGCGGAAGCCCAAATCACGGCGTCCAATCCGTTGGAATGGATGGCGTTGGCCGAAGGCAACGAGGTCATCAATGACCAGATAGAGAAACAGATAAACGGTCAGACGAAGACAGCGATGCTGCAGAACAGCATCGCCGCCGAGTTCAACCGCATCCACAAATGGGAGAAGCAGTACAACAGTTATCTCAAAACGGCAAGCGGTTACGCTTCATCGCTGAAAGCCTGCACCCATCTCTACAACGACGGTGTGAGAATCTTCCTCACGTTGGGGAAATTGGGCAAGGCAATCAGGAACAACCCGCAGGGCATCATCGCCTCCATGAGCATGAACAACCTGTATATCGAGACGGCAACGGAACTGGTATCGGTCTTCACACTCCTGAATGATGCAGTGGCCAAGGGCGGCAAAGAGAATATGCTCACGGGGGCGGAACGCAGCAAGACCCTATGGGCGTTGAACGACAAACTTTCGGCTTTCAGCCGGAAGCTGCATCTGCTCTACCTGAGCATACGGTACTATACCCTCAATGACGTGTGGAACAACGTGACGGCCGGGATGCTCGACCGCAACAACGGAGAGGCAGCTCGGATGGCGATATCCCGTTGGCGCAGGACTGCCGTCCTCGCACGATAAAAACGAAGCTGATAATGAAACGAATAATTTGGATAGGCATCTTATTGTTGTGCATCGGTATCGGCAAGGTTCGGGCGCAAAACGACCCCGTGCTGGCCGGGATGATCTTGCTCTATACCGAGAAGGCGGAAAAGGAGCTGAAGAACCAGGAGAAGGTCATGCTGATGCAGACCACCGGACACCTGTGGACGAAAGAGGAAGTGAAAGCCACGACCGACCTGCAACGGGAGTTCAACAGCTATCTGGACTCTTTCCGGTCGATAGTCTGCTACGCGGCGCAGATATACGGTTTCTATCACGAAATATCGAAGCTGACGGATAACATGGGTGACTTTACCAGACAGGTGAGCCGGAACAGCTCCCATGCGTTGGCCGTCGCCCTCTCCACGCAACGGAACCGGATTTACCGGGAACTGATCATGAACAGCGTGGAGATTGTGAACGACATCCGCATGGCGTGCCTTTCGGACAACAAGATGACGGAGAAGGAGCGCATGGAAATCGTATTCGGCATCCGTCCGAAGCTCAAGATGATGAACAAGAAACTGCAACGGCTGACCAAGGCGGTGAAGTACACGACGATGGGCGACATCTGGCGTGAAATCGACGAGGGAGCGCGTCCGGCGGCCGACAAGCGAGGCATTGTTGAAGCTGCCAAGCGACGCTGGCGGCAGATAGGAAGAAATGTAAGACCTTAAAAACAGACAACGTATGGGCGTTTGGAGTACACTATTGAAATATGGCGGCAAGACCGCAAAAGGTGTCGGTACGGCAACGGCGGCTACCGGCAAAAGTATGGGAAAAGCGGTGCTGCACCCTTCGCAGACCTTGCGTGGTGCGGGTCAGGCCGTCAAGACGGCGACAATCGGCGGCGCGGTCGGTTATGTGGGTTGGGAGAAGCTGACCACCGACAAAAGCGTGGTGCGTATCGTGAGCGATGCGGTCATCGGCGAACCGGCGACGAATACCCTCGCGGAGACAGCGGACGGGGTGCGTGAACTGACGGGCAAGGCCGGGGAAGCCGTCAGTTCGGTCAGCGGTGCGGTAACCGGCATTGACAACAAGCTGAACGGCGTGTCGAACTTTTTGCGCCAAGCCTCCGGTGGCGGAGGCCTTGATATGTTCGGCAACTTTTTCCGTAACCTCGGCAGCGGCAACGTGTCGGGGCTGAGTATTGCCGGGCTGGTTGCGGCGGCGTTCCTCATATTCGGACGCTTCGGCTGGCTGGGCAAGATTGCCGGCGCATTCCTCGGCATGATGCTCATTGGCAACAATGCGGGTGTCTTCCGAACGCCGGAGACAGAAAACGTGCAGCGCACCCGGACGCCCGAACTTCCGGCAGAGGAACAGACGCATGGCGGAGGGATGAGAAGATAGGAATATGAATCAATAGGTAAACAGCATGAAATATACAGAAGAAATGATCCTGCAATCCGATAGCGGTTATTGTATGCCTTTCGAGGAACAGCAGGGCAAAGACGTGGAGCTGTCGCTCGGCTACGGCGAACAGACCGACCCGGCGACGGGCGAGAAATTCTTTCATCACGGCATTGACTTCAACGTGCGGTGCTATATGCTTTCTGCCCTCGCCAGCGGCATTGTGTCGGGCGTGGGCAACGATTCCGGACACGGCATCTGCCAGACCATCCGCTACGGGGAGTATGAGGTGACATACGGAAACCTGTCCAATGTCTTCGCTCAATTCGGACAGCGTGTAAAGGCCGGACAGACGGTAGCTTTGAGCGGTGACAAACTGCACATGACTGTCCGCTTCAAGGGCGAGGAACTGAACCCGCTGGAGTTCCTGACGATGCTGTACGGGAACATACAGGCAATGCGTCAGGCCGGCGGACACGAGACAGACTATTTATCCGGCTTGGAGATGGAACTGAAAACCGATTATGAACGGGACAAAAGGGAGATAGAGGAACTGATGCTGCGCTTCCTGCCGCACTATATGGAGGATTTGCGGCATGGAGCATACACCTTGCCCCGGAATACGGAGCAGTCGCTACGCCACATCTTCACGGTGGGCGCGATGAAGGAGTATTTCTACGAGAATATGCCGAGCATGGCCAATCCGCTCGGACTGGGACACAAGGCCATGCCGCTGGCCTGCAAGGTGCAGAACCTCCTTATTGCGGATTTCCTGCATTACCTCGCCCTGCGGCATGATGTGTACCTCTCCACTGCGAGCAGCGACATAAAAAAAAACTCCATGACGAAGCCCTGACCTATGGCGGCATCATAGACCCGTTGGCGGAACTGGACATCGACATACAGAGCTTCGACATACCGAGGCTTGTCACGGTTTATCCCGACCGGGCGGGTGTGCGCTGGTGGACCAAGGCATGGTTCAACAACCGGGAAGAGGGCGAGACATCCGTCGAAATCGAACGGGAGGAGGCGATACGGTTCATGCAGGACAACATCGAAAAGGACGCATGGCTGGAAGAGTTCTTTCCCCGGCAGATGGAGGTTTACCACAACGCCATCGAGCAGACGAAAGAACAGTTATTGAAACAGATAAATATATAATACACAACATGGATGGAATCAGACATAGCCGGCAATTCGCGGAAATAGAACGTCTTGTGAGCGATTATTTCTATTGCCATCTCGCTCCCGTCATGTCGAAAACTCAGGCTTTCCTCACGAAGAAGCAGGGCGAGGAAATGAGGGAGTATTCCACCTCATTGGGCGGCATACTCAGCGCAATGGCGTCTGCGGCACAGCCGATGGGCGACCCGTACCAGGTACTCAAGGTTACGGGCGAATGGAACTCGAAGACGACGGAGGACTACATCGGAATGTGCAAGGCGGAGATTACCGGCTCCAAGGAGATACAGCAAGACCTCGCATACATGGCCGGGCAATGGCGCGATACCGTCGTGCGGGAAATCGGGCGTGAACGGTACAACGAACTGTCGGAACAATTGGGCGGTGACCTTGCCTACGCCTATATGGACTATCGGGTGGAGGAACTGATGATCGACCGGCTGGTCAAGGAGCGAATGCCGAAATCGTCAGCCGACTACATCATCCGCAAAGCCGCAGAATCAAGCCTGCTCGGACTTTCGCAGACCTTGAACCGCTCGCCGCTTGCTGAGGAAATCGAGGCACGGGGCGAAGCGGCCTACCGTCCGAAAGGATGGGAAAAAGGTGCGGGTCGGGTATTGGGCGCAACGGCGGATGCCGTCATGATGGGTGGCGCGGGTTCGTGGGCGACATTGGCAAAGTTTGTCGGGGCGGACGTGGCTATCTCGGCAGTCGCCTCACGCTTCGAGCCTGAAAAGTCGCCCAAGCTCTCTGTGGAGCAATGTATCAGCAAAGGAGTGTTCGGTAGCGAACGGAACGTGTTTACGGACTTCCGTAAGGAGGCTGCAACAGTACAGACGGGTGATAGTGCGCTTATTGTGGTGGCCAACGAGCAGTTGAAGAAAAAAACACCTGTGATGAACTTTAATTTTTTGGAGTGGATGCAGGCACCAAAGTTTACCCCTTTCCAAATGTCCGAAAAGCCCGGACACCCTGAAAAGAAAAATGAACGTGCCGAACGGTACAAGGATGTGCCGCTCATCGTCGCTCCCGGACAGGAAGAAGCCTATTTGAAGCATTTGGAGAAATATAAGAATGCAACGGCTGTAAAATCCACAAAGGAATCAACACAGCCGGAAATGGAACAGAGGGAAAAAGTGGAGAAAGAGGAACGGCAGGTGGTTATTCCACATGAGGAAGAAAAACAAGAGAGAGAGGCTGTGCAGACCAACACGAACGGATGGAGCGGATTGCTCGGTACATTGGGATTAGAGGGATTGGGCGATATCACGGGCAACCTCGGATATGTCATGGCCATGCTGCCCGACATCCTGCTGGGAGCTTTTACCGGCAAGACGCAATCGTTGCGCTTTGGGGACAACCTGTTGCCGATAGCGAGTATTGTGGCCGGTCTGTTCGTGCGTAACCCGCTGCTGAAGATGCTCCTTGTCGGTCTGGGCGGCGCGAACCTGCTGAACAAGGCTGGACACGAGGCGTTGGGGCGTCCCATGTCGTCCTCTGCCGGACATACGGAGAACCAGTACCGCCGTTATCCCGACGAACCGCTCAATTCCCGTATCGTAAACCCTGTACTGCAAGGCAGCACGCTCATCGCCACGATAGACCGTGTGCCTTGTACCATCCAGCTCACGCCGACCGTCGCGGAGGCTTACCGTGCAGGGGCATTGCCGCTGAACACGCTGGCGAACGCCGTGCTTGCCAAGAGCGACCAGTTGCGCCATATCGCCTCGCAGAATTACGACGACGGACAGCGGGAGACGATTGTGCGCACACGGGGCATCCAATAAATCCATGAACAATAAAAGCATGATGATATGACAGAAAAGTCGCAAATCGAAAAAAAAGCCGAAGAAAAGCAGACGGAACTGCTGTCTGCCGCACTGGGCGGGGCATCGAACGCCGGCGGCCATTGGCTCAACGTATCGGGCAAGGGATTTCCCCGGCTCTATCCGCAAGGGGTCTCGACCAGCCCGTTCAATGCCCTCTTTATGGCCTTGCATTCGGACAATAACGGATGCAAGACCAACCTGTTCACGCTTTACAGTGAAACCAAGGCACGGGGTGCTGCGGTGCGGGAGCATGAGCAGGGCGTACCGTTCCTGTTCTATAACTGGAACAAGTATGTCAACCGGAACAACCCGAATGAAACCATCGACCGCACCGCCTATCTCCAATTGGACGAAAAGCATAAGGCACAGTTCAAGGGTGTCCATAACCGGGAGATCCGCACGCTTTTCAATATCGACCAGACGACGTTGCCCTACGTTGACAAGCCGGCTTACGAGGATGCGGTAAAGCAGGACGGCAATGTTCAGGAAAGAGGATATACCGAGGCGGACAACCGCAGGTTGCGCACCCGGTTCAACGACTTTCTATTGAAGATGCGAGACAACCTCGTTCCCGTGCGTTCGGACGGTAGCGGAGTTCCTCATTACGAGACGGACAAAGATGCGGTCTATATGCCGCGTCAAAAGGATTTTGAGCATTACCACGATTATGTGCAGGAAGCCTTGCGGCAGATCGTGAGTGCCACAGGGCATCAACAGCGGCTTGCCCGTGAAGGCATGGTCATGAAGAACGGCGTGGCTCCGTCAGAGGATGCGGTAAAATATGAAAGGTTGGTAGTGGAACTGGCTTCGGGTATCAAGATGCTGGAATTGGGACTGCCCGCGCGTCTGTCCGATGCAAGCCTGAAGACGGTGGATTACTGGTGTCGGGAGTTCAAGGAAAACCCGTGTATGATGGACGCTCTCGAAAGCGACGTGAACAATGCGCTTGATGTTATCCGAAAAGCGGAACGGGGCGAGAAAATTGAGTACGCCACCCTGCGAAACAGACGGCAGACCACGACCATGCAGGAACAGATGCCCAAGCATTACTTTGTGGCGAATGAAATCCGCCAGCACCCGGACAAGGCGGCGAAAAGCATCGTCCTCGTCATAGACCGGGAGGCAAAATCGGCAGATGTCATTTTGCCGGCAGGAGCTTCGACCGAGACGAACAACGAGATTCCCGGCATGAACAAGGGACGTATCGAACGGGCATTGCAGAAAGAGGGTATCGAGCAGGTGCGTTTCTATAATACTGACGGTGCATTGGGCTACAGACCCGATGACAGCTATTTCAATGAAAAAATGGTGACACTGGCCCGGTTAAGGAACTACACGTTGGAAAAGCTCTCCACGTTGGACGTGTCGGAGGCGGTCAGACGGGCGAATGAGGTCGGGTTCGATGCCGTGCAGATGATTCAAGACGACAAGAACCGTTGGGCACTCTATATCAAGCCGGAAAACAAGGAGGGGTACAGCGTCTATCCCGATAAGGAGGATGTGAACCGTTTTTTCTCCACGCTCAAGCAGGCGATGGACAACATTGACAAGGTACGGATGGAGCTGGCGCACAAGTATTATGCACTGGCGGAGGTCAAGCCCGACCTGAAAGTGGATTTGTTCGGCAGCGATACACCGGAGATTGACCTGAACCGTATTCAGCGTGTTGCCATCTTCAAGACCAGGCAGGATGGAATCCAGTGTGTGGCAACCATCGACGGACAAAAGCTGCAGCCCCGCAGCGTCACTCCACAGCAGTGGCAACGGATGTGGGTGGCGGAAGACCGGGACGGCTACAAGCGGCATTTGGCGGCTACGCTGTTTGCCGATGTGCTGCAAAAGGGACAATCCGTCGGGGAACAGAAAACGGAAGAGCAGGTACGGCAACAGAATGAGACGGTGGCGGAAAATCGGTCGGAAGAGACGAATGATGAAAACGTGTCTCCGAAACGGCAGTTTTGGGACAACCTCAAGGAAAAGCATCCCGACGCCCTGTATCTGATTCGTGCAGGAGAAGTGTACCGGCTTTATAATGAGGATGCGGCAAAGGGAGCAAAAATACTGGGAATTACGGTCAAGGAATATCCGGAACATGGATTTTCGACTTTCGCAGAGTTCCCAAGGACGCAACTGGACAGCTATCTGCCCAAACTTGTCCGTGCCGGTGAGCGTGTCGCCATCAGTGAGATAGAGCTACAGGATAAACGGCAGGACGAGCAGGAAACACATAGGGGTATTCATAGATAAGGAGTGACGATTATGAGCAAGAATCAGGAATATGCACTGCAATACGCGGATTATGCGATGGCACAGATGCGCAGGTATGGCATTCCGGCTTCCGTCACATTGGCGCAAGGCATACTGGAAAGCAGCAACGGACAGAGCCGTCTGGCGAGGAACGAGAACAACCATTTCGGCATCAAGGCGACACCCTCGTGGATTGCCGGAGGCGGCAAATACGGAATCTACACCGATGATAAGCCGAATGAAAAGTTCTGCAGCTATGACAGCGTGGGTGATTCATACGAGCATCACTCCCGCTTTTTGAAGGAGAACAGCCGCTATGCCGGTTGCTTCAAACTCTCCCCGGACGATTACAAGGGCTGGGCACAAAGCATTGAGAAAGCCGGTTACGCAACAGGCGGCAAGTATGCCGAGAACCTGCAAAAAATCATTGAGCAGAACGGCTTGCAGAAGTATGACAGGCAGGTGATGCAGGAGATGACGGCACAAGGCAGGCAGTTCGGGGTGGAACACAATCCGCTCCAGACCTCCGAGAGTGCGGAACATGGAACGGGGTATTCGTTCCCGGTGGAACGGGAGGAATTTCTGTTCATTACCTCTCCGTTCGGAACACGGCAAGACCCGTTGGACGGCACAAAGCAACAGATGCACAAGGGCGTGGATATCCGTTGCAAAGGCGACGCGGTACTGGCTACGGAAAACGGCGGCAAGGTCGTGGCGGTAAACCAGAACAAGAATACGCCCGGCGGCAAGTCGCTGACGGTGGAATATGCCCGGACGGACGGCAGCAAGGTACAATGTACCTATATGCACCTCAAGGAGATTTCCGTCAAGGTCGGCGATACGGTACAGGCCGGCGGACGGCTCGGCACATCGGGCAATACGGGAACACGGACGACCGGGGAACATCTGCATTTCGGTGTGAAGAATATCTATGCCGACGGGACGAAGCGGGATATAGACCCTGCGGCGTATCTGGCTGAAATCGCACAGAAAGGACATATCAAATTGCAAATGCTGCACAACGGGAATGACCTGCTCGCCAAATACAAGGCGGCGGAAGATACCGTGCCTGAAAAGAACCTTTCGCCCGACGGATGGATGAAAAAACTCCTTTCGTCGGAGGATAGCGGTGTGGGAATGTCGGGATGCAACGACCCGATTGTGGAGATGGCGATGACCGCTTTCGCCTCCCTGATGCTACTGGCCACACAGATTGACAACCGGAACGAAGAGGAACAGAAGGCGGCGATATCCGCCGCGATGGATCTTCGTACCATCGACCTGAAACCGTTGTTGCCGAATATGAAGAACTGCGACCTGACTATCGGCGAGAACGGCAAGGCCATTCTGAAAGCGGACAACGGGGAATTGCGTGTCTCGCGGGAGCTGACCGCCTCCGAGTTGAGCCGGTTGTCTGCCACGTTGAACAACGGCACACTCACGGAAGAGGCCAAGCGGATGCGTGTAACCGGTATGCTGAATACGGTTATCCTGTCGGAAGCGGCCTCACAGAATTTCGAGCAAGGGATGTCCCGACAACAGGGACAAACGGAAAACCTACGAAAATAAAGGCATGGCGATATGATAAAATGCGTGATGATACAGCTATGCAAGTGTCTGGCGGGAGTTTCCCTCCTTGCGTTGCACGTCCGGTTCTGCTACCTGCTGTTGGGGTGGATCGGGACGCTCGTTGTCGTGGGCGTGCAATTAGCCATCGCCGGATGGATGGTCTGGGCGATGATACGCGCACCTGACTGACCGCACCCTACAACAGTTCAACATCAATCAACCCATGTATCACTTGTCCGGATGATCCATGTATCATTAAAGACAAAAAATAGATGATTAAATGTAATGTTACGGTATGCGGCGTTATCGGCCGCGATGCGTCGGTTCGCAAGAACAAAGAAGAGAAAGAATTTCTGGTGTTTCCGCTCCGGGTACAGATTCCGGCGACGGGTGGCGGGCACACTATCGAGGTGGATGTCCGCAAGGAGGGCTGTCAGGAGGAAGCCGCCGGTTATCGGAACGGCTCCCGTGTAGAAGTGAGGGGTACGATGTATCTCAAACGCCGGGGCGACAAGCTATATTTCAACCTGTTCGCCGATGAAATCTGCAATGCCGCTACGGATGATACGGATTGCGTCAAGGGCGAGCTGGTGTTTCGTGGTAAGGTCGGCCAGAACATCGAGGAAAAAAGGGATAAGAAAGACCAGCCTTATACGGTGTTCTCGGCGTTTAGCGCAGAGAAGGTCGATGACGGCTTCGAGTACCAGTGGGTGCGCTTCTTCTGTTTCGGTAAGGAGCGCGAAGCGTGGTTGCAGCCGGGTGTAAAGGTGGATGCCAAAGGTGAAATGAACCTGTCGGCACACAACAGGAAAATCAACCTTTCCTGCAAGGTGGAGGAACTGACGCAATATGTGGCGGATTCGTCTAACTATAATCAATAAGGGTTATGGCCGGTTACAGAAAGAAGAATGCCGACGGACCGAACAGCGAGGACAAGGCTCTTGACCTGTTCGCCGAAATGATGATCGAGAAAATCGAGGGCATTCAAAAGGACTGGAAAAAGCCTTGGTTTACGGAGGGTACGCTACAGTGGCCCCGCAACCTTCACGGGCGCGAGTACAACGGGATGAATGCTTTTATGCTGCTTTTGCACTGCGAGAAAGAAGGGTACAAGATTCCCCGTTTCTGCACGTTCGATTGTGTTCAGAAGCTCAATAAGCCCGGAAAGGATGGAGAGGAACTGCCGCGTGTCTCCGTGCTTCGTGGTGAAAAATCCTTTCCGGTCATGCTCACCACGTTCACTTGTATCCATAAGGAGACTAAGGAGAAAATCAAGTATGACGATTACAAGAAACTCTCCGATGACGAAAAGGAACAATACAATGTCTATCCGAAGATGCAGGTGTTCCGGGTCTTCAATGTCGCGCAGACTAACTTGCAGGAAGCGAGACCGGAGCTGTGGCAAAAACTGGAGCGAGAAAATTCGCGTCCGGCAATCGAGGAGGGCGAGCATTTCAGTTTTGCCCCAGTTGATACGATGATAAGGGATAACCTGTGGATTTGTCCGATTACGCCGAAATATCAGAATGACGCCTACTATTCCATCACGAAGAACGAAATCATCGTACCCGAAAAGGAGCAGTTCAAATCGGGAGAATCGTTCTACGGGACACTGTTCCACGAGATGACGCACTCCACCGGAGCGGAAAACGTACTTGACAGGTTCAAGCCGACTACTTTCGGTTCTCCTGAATATGCCCGTGAGGAACTGGTGGCAGAGTTAGGCAGCGCACTGGTCGCACAGCGTTACGGCATGACCAAGCATATCAAGGAGGACAGTTGCGCGTATCTTAAAGGTTGGCTTGATGAGCTGAAGGAATCGCCACAGTTCATCAAGACAACGCTTCTGGACGTGAAAAGGGCAACCTCGATGATTACCCAGAAGGTGGATAAGATAGCGCAAGAACTGGAACAAAATGTCGGCGAGAAGCAGGAAAACGGAGCGGCAGCAAAGGAGAAGACATTTTATTCTTCTGTTGCGTATCTCCAATTTTCGGATGACACGAGGCCGCTTGACGAACTCCGGGAGAAAGGCGATTACGAGGGATTGCTGACGCTTGCCAAGGAGTATTACGATGGCAATGGCATCAACGAACAGCATACTTATCTGTCGGCCACGAACAACAAGGGTGACAGCCTTATTGCCGAGGATGAGAATTTCGCTGTCGTGTACAATGGAAGTGTCGGGGGAACCTACGAGGTGATGTTGAAATTCACGGAGCAGGAAGTCCGCGACCATATCCGGCGTTATGGTGTCGATATTGCCGGAGAAACGATAAAAGGGGTTGCCAGGGAGATGGCGGCGGAACAGTTCTCCGCTTTGGCGCATCAAAAGATTCCGGCCTTCGAGATGCCGAACGGCGACGTGCTGTATGTCGAATATAACAAAGAATCCGATACGCTTGATGTCGGACAGACTACGAATGCCGGGCTGGTCGCACAGCATCGTTTCCCTTACGACCACAATATCGGGTTAGATGCCAACTTGCAAACCGTGAACGAGAAGCTGAACGAACTGGAAGAGTACCGGGTAGAACTACAAGAGGCAGAATACAGTGGCGGTATGCGACGTTGAAAATGATGTTAAACAAGCGTGGAGTGGACTGAAAAAAGTCCACTCCTCTTTTTTATGCGGAATAGCCGAAATTTTCGCAAACGACCTATCAAATATTAACTATTATATGTAATTTTGCAATTGCAAGTTGCGGGCTTGCAGAATATTTAACATTAAGAAGCGTTATGCTCTCTTGTAAGTCGAGAACGTAGGAAATTCAAGACACTGCACAAGGATAGCATAGTGGTTCTCACGCATATAGCGTGGGCTACTATACTACATTCGTGCATTTAGGTTTCCTACGACCTTCGACTTGGAATGTTGCATTGGTAGTCCGCGCTTCTGTATTTAATAATCAGCTTTGTCGAATTGAGAAGCAAAATAAAAAAGAATATGCACAATGCTTTTGAAAATATGACGCTTGAAGAGCTGTGGGAGTTGTTTCCCATAACTCTGCTTGACCATAATCCGAAATGGAAAGAGTGGGCGGATAGCGAGATTGAGCATCTTCGTGTCATATTGGAGAAGTTCAGTCCTCTGATTACCCATATTGGCAGCACGGCAATTCCCGGAATCAAGGCAAAACCCATTGTCGATATTCTTGTGGAGGTCCCTGATGATTGTGAAATGCCGGACATAAGAAGCACGATGGATAAATCAGGCTACATCTGTATGCCAGTCTCTGAAAATCGCATGAGTTTCAATAAAGGCTATACGCCTGGCGGCTATGCCGAAAAGGTGTTTCATATACATATCCACCGCATCGGCGACAATGATGAGATACGTTTCCGTGATTATCTTCTCAGTTATGATGATATAGCAAAAGAATATGAGGCCCTGAAACTCGAACTCATATCGAGATATCGCAAAAACAGGGATGCTTACACTGATGCAAAATCCGAGTTTGTGAAACGGGTAGTCATGCTTGCCAATGATGTCTCCATTAAATAAAGAATACCATGAAATTATTATCCGAACAATTTAAAATCATAAAGAAATTCATCAGATGCAGATGCGGTGCCGATAGATGCAGATGCTATGCCGGTCAAGGCGATGCGGAGTTTGCACGGCAAGCGGTCGAGGCGATAACGCCGGCTGCCGAGCAGGGTAATGTGCAGGCACAATTCCTTCTCGGACTATATTATTGGGGCTATCATGGCGACTGTGGTAACCTGAAAGCGATATATTGGTTTGAAAAGGCTGCGGATAACGGCAATGCCGAGGCTGCCCGATACATTATGGAGATATACCGCAGTTATACCGCTGAGCCCCCTGCTTGGATGGATGCAGAACAACAGGATGCACTGATACTGAAATGGCACTGGCGATGGTTTGATATGCTGGCCGCGAAAGCCGACAAAGGTTCGGCTAATGCTGCCAAAGAGTTGATGTGCCAATATATTGAAGACTGTCCTGAAGATACCAATCCGGAAGATGGTATTAAAATTACCCGCAAGTGGTATGACCGCTGGATTGAGATAATGACGGCAAAAGCCAAAAGAGGCGATTCTATGGATAAATGGAATTTGGCCGATGTATTGCAGTATGGAGACAATGTGCCGGAAGAACTTTTGGATTATTTCTCGGATGAAGATGATAAATGGAACTTGATGCAAGCCATCGCTTTGTACAAAGAGATTATTGCTGATAACGGTTTCCTTATGAAAGATATGGCATATTTCAGAATGGGATGTGCATACAATGATCTCGGTCTATGGGAAAAGGCTCTCGCCTGTTTCAAAAAAGCCGCAAAACTGAATTGGCACGAAGCGTATGCAAAAATCGGAGATGCCTACCGATATGGCAATGGTGTCGAGCCGGACGATGAGGCGGCACGCAAATGGTATCGGAAAGGGGCGGATGTGGGCGAAATCACGGCAATGTTGAATCTTGCCGAATGTTACAAGGACGGTATCGGTGGCAAGCAGGATTATGAAAAGGCGATGGACGAATATCTGTATCTTGCCGAGCGCCTCGAAGGTCGAGGATGGAAACATCAGGCCTCCGGAATCGGAACTGCGTTATATGAAATCGGCAATATGTACCTCAACGGACATGGCGTGCAGCCCGATTTGAAAAAAGCAATCCGCTATTTCACGCTCGCTGTGAAGAAATGCAATAATGGTCTGGCAGAAGACAAATTAAACGAATTACTTTAGCACTATGACTGAAAAAGATACACTTTGGAACAGATTTATTGAAGAGATTTGCGACCGCGATGCGGAGACTCTTTCACCGGTTCAGAAGAAAGCGGTGCTCTGCTTTTGGTATGACGCGGAAATGCAGAACGGAGGGCATTCCGGCTATCTGGAGAATTATCCTGAGACAAATCCTGAAGAACTGGAAGATGCTCTTTTGACTATCGGCAACAAGGAAATGGCTGACAACTACCGTCGGGCAGTCACCATCGGCGAAGAGGATGACTTTGAAGAAACCGACAATGCCTATTACGATTTCGAGCCTTCGCTATGCGACTGCCTTCAAGAATTTGTATGGAACAACAGGGATTTTATTTTTGACTAAAGGCGTATGAACAGCAAGGAACTATCAGCGTATTTCAAAATCATAAAGCAGAGTGTCGATGATTTTGATGACCCGGAAGTGGCTCGACCGGCTGTCGATGCGATAACACCTGCGGCAGAACAAGGCAACGCGCAGGCGCAGTATATGCTTGGCATGTATTATTACACTTTCGATTGCGAGGACTCCTCCAGCTATCTCTGTTGGATGGAGCGGGCAGCTGAGGGCGGCAATCTGAAAGCGATAAAGTTCCTTGCCGACTATTACCGCTACCTCTGCGATGACATGGAGCCGGAGCCGCGTAAGTCGTTGGGCTTGAAATGGCTTTACCGGATGATTGAGGCGCTGACGAAGAAAGCGGACAAAGGTGTCGTGAGCGCGGCAAAATCCCTGATGAATCTTTATATACATGACCGTCCATGCGATATGACGGAAAAGGATGGTCGGGAAGCTGCCATGATGTGGCATGAACGCCTGATAGAGATATTGAGGACGAAAGCCGAACGGGGTTCCGCCCGGGACAAGAAGAATCTGGCGGACGCATTTTATAACGGTTGTGACGCACCGGAAGAAATTGACAACTGTCTGCCGGATCGGGTGGATGAAGCGGTACAGCTCTATGAGGAGATTTCCACAGAGAAGAAAGACGGAGCTTCGTATTACGATTTAGGACGGATTTACAGCCGTGAGGTATCTGAAGAAAAAGCCTTTGAATGTTACATGAAGGCGGCGGAGCTGGGCCATACTCCGGCATACTACGCAGTGGCAGCGTCATATCTCAACGGCGAGGGAGTGGAAAGAGACTTTGACAAGGCGTTTGAATGGTTCTGGAAAGCAGCCGACAGTGGAGACACTTCTGCCAAATTAAAATTGGCAGAGTGCTACAAACGCGGAGCCGGATGCGAAAGGGATTATGTGGCGGCTATGGCATTGTATCAGCAGGTAGCCGGCGAAAAAAGCATAAAAAGGTATTCTTTCGCAGATGTGGCGGAGTATGAAATCGGCAATATGTACCAGAAAGGGCTTGGCGTTGAAGTCGATTTGCGCAAGGCATACGATTATTTCAAGCGGGCTGCTTCGCACGATAACCGAGCCGCCGAGAACGCGCTCAACAACAAGAAATTCCGTGATTTCAAATAACCGAGGAATATGGCAATGAATAAAGAAGAACTGTTGGAACTGATAGGACGGATGTGCGCCCCTCATGAACCGGATGTATGCCGTTCGTGGGAAACGACTTCATGGAAGGCCTTGCGTGAAGCGGAGAAGTTGACAGACAGGGCTTTGTTTCCTATATTGGAGGAGATTATCCATGAAAATCCCGGTGAGAGCGGTCTGGATATACGCAAAGAGGCTTACTTCATCTATAAAAAGCTGTTGATTCAGCAGTTTGATGAAGAACGGTTTGCCTTTTTGCTCTCACGGTTGGATAGGGAGGTCGCTAAAGGCGAGTATATGTGGTGGCACTACTTCCTTGACGAGATAGAGGTAAACCCCGACACCTCCGTCATGCCTTTGCTCGCCATTGCTGAAAGAGGGAACAAGTATGATGTGAAATATGTGTGCAATGACATCGAGGCATATACAAAGAGAGGAAATGTAGAATCCATCACCGCTCTTCCGGCATTGAAAGTGCGTGTCAAAGCCGCTAAGAGGACACAGCGTCAGGCAACGGCAGACATTCTGAAAGAGCATGGCGTGGAGTCGCAAGCCGATATGGAACGGTTGAGCGAGGAAGATGGCGCGGAACTTTATGAAGCATTGAAAGCCGGAGTGCTTGAAGTGTATGATATCACCTCCAAGCGGTTGGAACGGCTCATCGAACAGATATTAAAGTGAGTTGAATGAAAAGAGGATTGTATTTATACCGGAAAAACGTCTATTACGGACGTTACGATGAGAATCAGGTGAACGGTTCTGTTCTTGTTTCAGAGTGGGTGAAACCGGAGCAGATACGCACGGATTATCCGATAACAGAAGATGACTACGCAGTTATGTTCTATGACAACCACCGCTTACTTGAACCTGAACTTGCTGATTTGCAGGCGATGCTCGACACGATGAGATTGTTTGCCAATCTGAACACCGATGAAAAGGTGCGTTTTACAAGCGTTGAGAAAAGGCTCGGCTGTAAACTCCCGAAGGAACTGAAGCTGATTTATACAGCCATCCACAGCAGGGAGGAATATTTCGCAGGCGATGCACATTTTCTGCCGCTTGATGAGATATATGTGGAACAAGGCGTGCTCGTATTCTTCAAGAAGAAACGGACTCCGCTTGCTGGATACGACATAGCAAGCGGGCGTCTTGCCGGACGTTGTAAAAAGCAATGGGAGGTCTTCGAGGGGGATAATTGCGTCTACCAATGCTGCATCAGCTGGATACTGAGGATTGTGATTGGCAACAAACCTGTTGTAAGGAAAGGCAGGTGCAAAGGAGAGTTTGTTACGACCCTGAATATCGAGGAGGAACTGGCGAAATTCTGCACCGATAAATATCACCTTTTGGTCGGACTGAACATATATGGAATGGCTGTGATGTATTCCGATGACGGACTTGTGGCAGTCATACAGAGCAACGGATTCTATGCCGATATTCATGCCGGAGCCGCTAGTGATGCGGAACTGGTCGCCCTTGGTGAACATTTGGGTCAAATCTCATGGAAATAGGATATTTTTGAAAGAAACCGAAAGATGAGAGGAAAAGGTTATACCGAAATTGAGTTGAAAAGAATTGTTACGGCTCGGCGGGAGGATATCCGCAGCGCACAGGCTCTGATAAATCAGGCGGAGGAAAACGAGCGGAAAGGAATACAGCCACCTCGCACGGATAACAAATCCGTGATTTACAGTTCGTATTCATATTCTTTCAAATCCCGAATCGCCCTGATCGACGCATTGTATTCATTAGGACAGAAGATTGATGATTTGCCGCCTCATTTCGGCAAGGCTGTCGCTGATTTGGACTGTTCCTATTCCCGTAACGACTACAGCCCTGCTCACGATATGTGGGGCGATTATGAACTTTTGCTCGATACCCTTTCACTTGGAATACTTTTGGAGGCGGATGATGACTGTATGCGGAAAATAGCTGATGCGATGTACTATCATAATGTCGATGACGCCTTGGTCGATTTTATGTTGTCGGCATTGGGGATAGGATGGCAACATTCCACCGCCAAGTATTATGTGCCCAATCCATATCGCGTTACAAGAGATATAATTGTTGCCGCTCAACGGGATAAAGCGGAGGCGTCCCGGCTGATAGAGGCATACATGAAGAGAAGGAGGCGTCCCGATGATGGCGATTGGAATTACGAGGCGGCTGCTCTTGTCAAAATATTGGGGCTGGACGATGCCCGGTTGCAAAAGAACCGTCATTACCCGTATGAACTGGCTCATTATAAGGCAGAGAGGGAATTTCCTACCGACAATTATTCCGGTTGGTTTGGGACCCCGGACAGAAAACATGACGGGGCAGAAAATATTGAAAAAGAAAAAAGGCTTCTTGTCGCCATTGAAAATGACTATGTTGCGATGGGCAAAGAAGATTTTTACACGAAATACAGGGAGAGGTTTCTACTTGACTTATTTTCGGATGTATCTTCCTTTCAGGAATTTTGTGAAGGGCACAAGCATGATGCCTTGGGATTTCTGTTGGTGAATGTCCTGGTCACGGACGGTTATATTTTGCAGATGGACTGGAAAGACTCGCCCGAGGATGAAATGCTTGATTTTGTCAATGAGCGGCTTGAAACAGACTATGGTGTTGGGCCAATAGAAATGACCGGCTTTGAAAGCGAGGATGGCGGTGTAGATATGTATGACACCGAATATGTGAAAACATTGCAAAAGGAACTGAAGCGGATAGGTTTCCGTTTAGTATGGTTTCTGCTCGATAACGACCAGTATTACACAGCTGTAGTACACGCAAAGGAGTTGTCGGGTGACACATGGAAAGGAATAAGATTAAATTTAAGATAAACTATGGCAAAATTGCAAATGCTATCCTTTGAAGACGATCATATTCTCGAACGACGTATCAGGGAGGAATCGAATTACTGCGATGTGTCTCATCTGTATGTTGCCACTTACGGTATCTGTCAGGTTATTCTGATGGAACTGTGGCCGATAGACCTTGACGGAAATGGACGGCTTACTCTCTGCGCCAATGTCAAGTGTCAACAGGAGTATGTCGGTTATCACAATCATAAAGGTGCGTTCAATGTATCTACGTACAGTTTGGATCGCGATACCTCCCGCCGGCTTTATGAGTTCAAGGAGTTCGGCGAGGAGTTTGTGGAGTATGTAGCCAATCTCGTGCTTGATGTATTGACTGAGATTGATGAAGCAAACGGTGGCAAAAACTCTTTGGCGCAACGGCGTGAAGAGATTATGCAGAACCTGCGCGACTGCGGATTGGAGAAGAAAATCCTGCTCAAACGCTACTCCAAACTGAGCCGCGACCGCAAACACCGTGCGTTGGTCTATAACTGCTTCGGTCTTAAGACCGGCGATGCGCTGAAAGTGGAGATTGTCAGCACAGCCACCGGTGATGTCGTCGCGTCGAAATGGATTGATGACGAATTGCCCCGATGCACCGACAGTCGTAAGTCGGCCATCAACAAGACCGGTTGGGACGGCGACACATTCCGTGTGAGCATCGGCAGGCCGGAACCGTTTGATGAGATAACAGTGGAACTTCCATAATGACAGGATAATATAAAAATGTCTGATTTCCGAAAACGATGGGAACCGCACGTCAAATGTGACTCAAATATTAGAACAAGAAGGACAAAACAGATGAATGATAGTGAATTGAAAAAGAAAAGGAACGGCAGATTGTCGAAAAGGTCGTACAGCCGGTTCAGCCTTCCGGTGCTTAAGGCTGTGGATTTGATATGGACGAGTTTTGACCGTGAGGAGATGCGTCGCGGCTATAAGATGCTGGTGCAGGCTGCCGAGCAAGGCGATGCCGATGCGTTATGTTTCATTGCCCGTTGTCACATGGGCGCGCAATATGTGTGGAGCGGAGGAGGATTCGCTGTTGATGATACGAATGCTTCTGTCATGATGCAGAGAAGTGCGGTCAAGGGCAGCGCGTCGGGCGTGCTATGCTGTGTGCGGAGCGGCAATTTCACTCCTGCTGTCCAGCGCGACATGCCTTTCGTCTCGTTCAAGGAGGCTTTCGATGATATCCGTGAGCATGCCGACCGGGGCAATGCATTCTGCTGCTATATGATAGGCAACGCCTTCTTTTATGGCGACTATCTTATGGCGTATCCCGAACTCGCCAAAAAATACAAGGATCTGAATGCTTACAACGCATTCGCCTATCCCATGGCGCGCCATTACTACGAGCGCAGTTTCCATGGACGGGTATGCGCAGGCTATGGCAACTACATTGACATAATGGAATCGGGTCTCGCGGATATTCCGAAAGAGACATACGAAGCATATTCCCGCGCTCTTGCCGAGATATCTCCGTTGGTATGCGCATTGTATGGTTCGTATGTTTTCTCGCAACTGAAAAATCCGGAGCTCGCCGTAAGCTACTTTATCAAGTCGGCCCAGCGGGGTGAACCTCATGGCATATATCTTCTCGGTGTCAGCTATCAGATTGGAAAAGGCATCGAGGAAGACTATTCCAAGGCCATGGAACTTTATGAAATCGCGGCAACAGGCAATCACCCGGGCGCCCAGTGGCAATTGGGTCAAGCATATTTCTACGGCTGGGAGCACGTGGAACAGGATTATGGCACGGCTGTGGAATGGTTTTTAAAGGCGTATGATAATCCCACCGACGGTTGTCGGCTCGCTGCGGCGGCCTATCTCGGCATTTGCTATCAGGACGGACTTGGCGTGGAGCAGGACGATGATGTGGCTTACGGGTATCTTGAAAAAGTGGAGGATTCACTTGATTCCATAAAAGACGATCCCGTTATTGGCTTGCTTTTTAACGCGTTGGGTGTGGCTTACGCATACGGCAGGGGTACTGATAAGGATGTGGTGTCAGGCTTGAGATTTTTTGAAAAGGCCGTTGAGAACGGCTGTGAGGAAGCCGGGGAACACCTGGCGCACTTGGCACAACTGCCGGATAAAAAAGATGCTGACGCTTTTTATCGGGATTTATCGGAACGAATCAGAAAAGCGTCCGAGAGCGATCTGCGTGAAGTGCTTGCCCAAATCGGCGACGAGCATATATATGCCGCCGCTCTGGTTTTAGACTGGGACTACCGTTCTTTGGCCCTTGCAGTAAACACAACGGAGTATCTGAATGAGAACTTTGGTCCGGGCTGTGAGGAAAAATGGTTTCTCGAAGAATGGGGGTACTCCGACGACCATGGCGAGTTGGCAGACCTGTCGGCATTGTTGTGGAAGCATCACGATTATTCGCCGGACAAGGAGTTTTTCTTTGACGCGGTCTTCTCGGCCATGAAACAACTGAAAGAGAGTTATGCTTTCGGTCCGGACTCGGAGAATGTCACCTGCTTCGTTTCCATCTCTGACGAAAAAGAGGCCGAACGCGTCGAGAACATGTCGGCGCAATGGTTGAACTCACCGGAATTGGCTGCCGAGTTCTTGAAAAGAAATGAATAATAGTTATCGAGCGAATGGAGATAATTGAGTACAAAATCAAAAATACCGGCGATAAATTCGATATAGAAAAATGCCGTGAGTCGGCAGAGTCGGGCTATGCTCCGGCGCAATATCAGTTGGGGCAGTGTTATGAGGAAGGCATCGGCGTGCAGCGCAATCTGGCAAAGGCTTTCCGCTGGTACTGGATGGCATCCGACAATAGCCGCCCGGCACAGGAACGGTTGAACAAGGATAGCTATCAGGGGCAGCTTGCCAAATGGCTGGGAAAGGCGGTAAACCGGAAAGACTTGCCGGAAGCTGATTTAGTTGAAACCATGTGTATGCTCGGCAGTTGCTACATGCACGGCTGGGGGATAGATTGCGATCTGAAATTGGCGGTCGAATGGTGGCGGAAGGCGGCTGACCTCGGCAATGCCTATGCCAACGATTGTCTGGGATATTGCTATAGTACCGGACAAGGAGGGTTGCCGAAAGATGCAGAGCAAGCCTTCGTCCATTACATGAAAGCCGCCGAAGGAGGATATACAGGGGCGTATTTTACCCTGGGGCTATGTTATAGTGAGGGCGGAGGTGTCGGTCAAGACGATGAAAAAGCCTTTTTGTGGTTCAACAAAGCGGCGGAAAACGACGACCCGATGGCATGGATCGAACTTGGCAAATACTACTATGCCGGTCGAGGAGTGGCTGTCGATTATAACCAAGCCGTGAAATGGTATCGAAAGGCGATTGACTCTGACGGTTATGTCGCTCCGGATGCCCTGCGCGGGCTTGGAGATTGCTATGCCGCAGGTCATGGCGCGGAGCAGGATTGGGAGAAAGCGGTAGAACTGTATCGCGAGGCGGCGAAAATGTGTGACCCCGAGGCTCAATATCTGCTTGCGCGGTGCTATGCCGAAGGACACGGCGTCGGGCAGGATATGGCAGAAGCGGTGAAGTTGTATAAAAAAGCCGCGACTAATATCTGCGAAAACAAGAGGTACTATGGTCATGCGGGAGCGATGCGCTGTCTTGGCGACTGCTACACCAACGGTGACGGCGTGAGAAAGAACGCGAAACAGGCCACGGCATGGTATGCAAAGGCTGAAGAATTGGAGACCGGTTCAAAAAAACTTTGATAATAGTGGTATATAGGTATGGATAATATTTTGCAAATTGTGAAGGAACACTTGCCACAAACGGGAACGGAGTTAGGCATTTACACTTTTTTAGCCCCGGATGCCCTTTGGATTGGCAAACTGAAATCACGACGCTCTTTTGTTACAGTAGCTGAAGATACAATACTTGGATTGTATATTGTCGTGATGGATGACGGTTCGGTTCACCTGATGGAATTGCCCAACGAAAGAAAACGCTACGACCTGTCTAACCTCGACGAAGACGATATCATAGGATATTGCTCCGCCAACTTTCCCGCTTTCATGGAAATCATGAATCTGTACATGGAAGCGGAAAGACGTCTTGCAGATCTTGAATCCACCGTAGAGACAGACGTATTCGAGATAGAATGTGAGAAAGCGGAAACCGAACTCCGAAAGATGGTTGACAAAATAGATGCTACTGCCATTGAAGATTCGGAAGGTCTATGGAGTACGATGATTGAAGAAATGGGAGCCGGCATTTGCTGATTATTTATAGTTTTTGTCAATGAAGCGTATACGAATAAAATATATTGTTTTGGCTATCATCGCCATTACGATGGCTTGCCTGTTTCGTGGTTGCTACAATATCTTTGTCAACTGCGAGCAAGAGGAATACACTTCGCCACAGGGAACGAACACAATAATCGTACAATACGACTTCATGTCGCGCCCCACGGTTTATAAAAAGCATTGGCTATGGGACAAACAACTTTGGAAATATCCCGGCAGCGGCTTCATGGAAACCGTGCATTTCGGAGTGGAATGGTTGTCGGAAGAGAGTTTTGCATTTATTATGAAGATGTACGTAATGACAAATACAACGAGAATTTTATTATAACAATCCCTTGATTATGGACAATGCTTGTGTTAAGTTTATCCGGCCATCAGAGTGGTTGCAACCGTATGTGCGCTACTACTGGATTTGAGGTGTAATGATGAGTTGGATATGCTGACATTTCCAATTGAGTGTCCGCAGTTGATTTTTCACCGTTGGCACGGTTTTATATTCCAAAATTAGATTCTGAACAAACAAAATTCTCAATCAGCAGTCAGGTCAATTTCCCGGCAAGGATTCAGTCATCGGGCAATGTTGAAACGATTGTCGTGGTGTTTTATCCCCATGCCATCGGTACAATGTTCAATATCCCTGTGTCGGCATTTTACAATCGGGAGATTGACGGTTGTTCACTTGGCGACAAAAGTCTGAAAATCTTTTTCCACTTCCGGCATATTGGCATAAGGGAAATGAACGGTATTACCTATCTGTCCGTAAGAGCAATGCAGAGGGATAACGTAAATTTCCTAACCGAAGTAAAGTTGTGGTGTGCAGTATTTTCGCCAGTTGAAACGACCTGCGGCAATATTGCCGCAAAGTCGTTTGTGTATGCCGTTTGTTGTCATTCCGCACCTCCTTTGCGTAGGATGGTAAGCTGTTCGGGACGGTCTGGAAACCAATAGGCATCGCTGTCGATATATACGCATCTACCGCCATTCCAAGGCTTTCTGAAAGCTAATACTTCTTTGGGGCCAAATACCACCCCGTAGTCGTTTGTAAAAGCCACCATATCGCCTACAGCCAAATCGCTGTCTGTTTCCATGACTTCGGACAACCGGCTGAAAAACTCCATGCCCTCGGTTTCCCGTTCTTTTTTCCAGCGCAAAAATTCCTCTTTGTGGCTTCTCGATGAGCCAATAGGTGATAGTTCCGATGCCAAAACTTCAATCTCTGAAGAACCTGTTGCGATTAAAATAATACTGTCGCTATCCACTTTTTCGGGGGTGGAAATGATTTTACATTCTCGTTCTGACTTTTCATTATCAGGAGTATTCCAATAAAGGAGATTGCCTTGCTTGATGAAATCGTACTTGTTCATTGTTTTTTGATTTTTTATTTCCCTTTTCTTGAAGTCTTCTGACTTCGCCCAAAAGGGTTGTTTTCATGTGCGTTCCAAACGGGGGATACAAGAACGACGGATAAGGAACCTGCGATGAAATTTTATGAAATACCGTTATCTCCGATTACGGAAAGTTGTCGTCAAATTTTATTTCAGGTAGCGATAGCGGTACTTGAACCATGTTCGTCCACCGTACCTTTGCACACGAAAACAAGCCTGTGGCGTATGTCGGGGCTGTGAAGGGATTATACCCTTAAAACAGGAATATACCGGCAGTGAAACCGATGGCGGAAGCTCTGCAGAGCATATTTATAAAAGTAATCGGTGAGCCTGTGCAAAAAGAGAGTAACCACCCACCTCAAAAGCGGGTGGTTGCCAATGTTTCAGACAAACATCAGAAGTGGTAATCAACAACTCCTCCGATGTAGAGTATCGTTCCCGGTTCAAGCCTACAAACAAACTCCATAAACGCAAAGGACTGTTCGGCAAAAGACTGGCAGCCGTCGCCATCCAAATAGAAATGATAGGCGACATCCAACGGATTTTCCACTGCCTGTTTGAGATAATAGGTCGAACCCCATTCCAACATATTATCTGCCCTAAGAGCATCCGCTCTCTTTTTGATATTGGCGACATACTCCTCTTTCCATTGCTCTATTCCACCATTATAGCGCATGGTGTCATCGGATATAAGCTCGAACATTCCTTTGGGTAAGGCATAATTGACCAAATTGGCAATATCCTCTTTACGGTTTTCCTCGTCTATTTCTGAACAATAGTCATAGAAGCTCCCGTCTCCTTGCTGAAGTGTGTCCTCTTTCAGATAGTTTTCTTTGCCTATCGGCTCCGTTGAAATTTGAAAAATCCTGCTGTGCATAATTGTAAATTTTAGGTTGTCAAACATTTTCTTGTTTCCCTTTTCTTGAAGCTCTTTCGGCTTCTCGTCGGGGAATGATTTTTATGCAGGACTGACAGCGGGAAAAGGACGGATAAGGCAAGTAAACAGTGTACGGGATGGAACGGAATACCCAACCGCCGAGTGTAAGGGCAAAACCCGGTTCGACCGGCTTTGTACTGCAACGAGACGGGGGCTGAAAGCCCATCTTCGATTTGCGGAAGGCTGCCGTAATATCCGGAAACCGTTAGCGAAAGCGGTACTTGACGACCGGACACACGCTGTACCTTTGCATAGAAAATCTCTACGGAGAGAATTGTCGATGCGTGACAAGGGAATAGTCTCGGATTGGGAATATATATATAAGGAAATAAAAGAGGGAGAACAGCACTTCAAAATTAAAAAAAGCCCCGACACTTCACAGCGGCGAGACTTCATCACTATGCACTATACAATTATAAAACGCTATTTCACATTAAAAAATAACTCCACTTTCGTATGCCTGTTGGCTTCGATCGGTACATGGTCGGCTATGCCACCCCTACTCACATTGACGATGCGTTCGGTCGGAATGCCACGTTTCTCCAATTCCGTAACAATATAATCAGTTCTTAACGCACTTAATGAACCGTTAAGCACAGGAGTTCCTGTTGAACTGTCGGCCGCACCGGTTACTCTCACGGACAATCCGTGTTTCTTCGCCACGCGAGCCAGTTCATCAAGGTTAAGCATTTGGGAAGCATCCGTCAGGTGTGCCGAGTTGAGATTGAAAAAGAAATAGACAGGCGACCCGATGCAATCTCCAGCTTGGATGAGTTTCGTCCTTTCAGAAACGACTATACCCGATTTTTCAGAATCATCACCGTTGTCGCCATATTTGGCACGTGTGTTACCATGTCCAATACTTGCAGAATCAAGCGGCGAGATTCCATCCCAACGCCGGTTCCTCAATCTTGCCCGAAGCGAGTTCAATCCACTATAATTATTTCTGGGATAATCTTTATGGCTGTCGATTCCGTCTTCATTGATAAGATGTCCGTACTTGTCAAGCAAGCCTTCGATTTCCAGAATCTTCTTCAATTCGGCAAGCGTTCTTCGGTTGCGGTCGTGCAATTCTTCATAACGCTTGTTTCTTTCGGTCTGCAGGTTGGCATAATCCACGAGCCACTCATTCTGACGAATGTAAGATGTCGCATCAACCGTGCGTTTCCAACCGACCTTTCCGAGATGAAACGTGAAACCGGCGGTCAGCGATACCATGTGGTCGCCGAGGCGGTTCGGGCGTCCGTAACCATCGAAGTCCTGAAAGGTGGTCGTGCCGGAGAGTTCCAATATGGCACTTACTCGTTTGGAAATCCGATATTCTCCCTGTACGCCATACGAAACAGCAAAGGGATTATTCCCGTTAGAGGCATTGTGCAACAGGCCGACACCGGCAAAGGGAGCAAGATTCCAGCGTACCTGTTCTTGCCGGGCATATCTGCGGCCAAGGACATTCCACAGCAGATCCGCATGGATATGATGGTAGTCCTGATTGGACAATGTGCCATCTTTGAACTGCACACCGCTGTAATTGATACGTGCGCCGACGGACGGAGTGAACCATTTTCCGACTGCGAAATTGTACGAGGGTTTCAAGCGTCCGAAGAGGTCTTCGCAGCCGAGAGGTGTGCCGAGAAAGGCGGACGTACCCCCAGCAATGCAGATAAACCAGTTGCCAGTCCGGGATGCCGGAAGTACCACTCCGTCAAGATAGACGGGCTGTATCGGTTGCAGTTCCTCCGAGACATTATAGTACGGTGTATGTTGTACAGTATCCACCTGTACGGGTTGTACACTTGCCTGTGCCTGCAATGTGCAAAGCACGGCCAATATAAAAAAGATTTGTTTCGTCATATTCCAATGATATTATTCGTTATACTTTTGATTTGTAGTAAGGCGTATGCCACTTACCGTTTGGGTTTCTTGCCAATGGCCGGACGCATCATGCGGCTCGCCATCCTCATGCAGCGGAGTGCCCATGCACGGTTGTCCTCGTCCTCGTCGCGCCCCCATTTCAGGTCGCTGCCGCCACCTCCGCCGCCACGAGTTTCGGCAAAAGTGGTGGCATCATCGACCATACCGAGAAACAGCATCGTCGCGCAGTGCATCACGTCTGTACCTTGTTCCGCTATGGACTGGACGAGCGAGCCGTCGAACAGTTGCCGTTCCGCCACGTCCATCTGTGCCGATACGTTCCTATACTCGCCGACCACATTTTCCAGCAGGACATCCTTGAGCAACGTGTCCACTTTGGAATGTACATCATGGGAGTATTTGTAGGCTTCCTCCTTGAGTTCCCCTGTACGTTCCTCAATGGCATCCATGTTCTCTTTCAGCTCGGCAAGCTGCCGATCAGCCATCTGTAACTTCTCCTGCTTATCTGCCAGTTGCCTGTTGATTCCGGCCAGTTCTTTTTCCAGACTTTTCACTTGTGCGGCTAATTGTTCAGCATCACCCTTGTTCGCTTTCAAATCCTGTTCGGCTGCCGATAGCAGGGCCTCTTTTTCGGCTTTTGACTTCTCAAGGTTATCGACCATTGTCGTAAGCCCCTTGACCCTGCGCTCTGCCAGACGGATGCCCGATTGGAGGTCAGCCAAAATTTTTTGATGACGGCTGATATTTTCCTCGATGGTCGTACATTCTTCCGATAGCATACGGCGGTATTCTTCGGTAGTCCTGTGCCGTGCGCCTGTTTCGGATATGCTTGTTCCTCTCGACATTCCCCACCTTGTATTGACTTCGGTGAAAAAGTCGGTATGAAGCTGTTTCATCTTTGCGCTGTATTCAAACTTGTCCTTTCCGGCGAATATTTCCTTGTACGCAAAGCGGCCGTCTTTGATTGGCAACAAAGTACAATGCACATGAGGGTTCAATTCGTCAAGGTGTATGATGAATGCGGCGATGTTCTGCTCTCCATATTTGCCACTCACGAATGAATAGACGTCTTTCGCCCAGCGTTCAATATCGCTCATTCTTTTGATACGGGTATTGTCCGCACCTTCATCAAAATTCACGTTCTGCGTGCCGAACGCGAGTTCGTGCATCCGCTTACGGGAACCACCGAAAATGAAGTTCACCACCGTGCGGTACTTCGGTTCTGCCAGTCCTTCGTTGGGGTCTTTGATTCCACGCCTCTCCAATATGTCCGCCATCCGTTCGGGAATGTTGCGGCTCGTGTCGATGGGACGTACCTTGCCTCCGGGTGCAATCTCGAAGTTCAGGTGTTTGCGTGTGGGGTCGTAATTCCCCTTATTCATAGCGTACTTTTCCGCCCTTTCACTGCGATCGCGCAAGTGTTCGTTACTTTGGGCTGTGGTGATGCCTTTCGACACCTTCACATCAAGTACCTGTTTTTGATCTGCCATACTCTTTTCGTGTTGTTTCGGACAATCCCTCCTGTCCCAGCTTGCTGCTTGCCCGGACAGCCTCCCGACGGTCGATAGACGGTCGGGGTATTAGGCTCCCCCTTCCCTTTGTTTCGTGGCAGACGGGCAAGCCCGTGTGCCTCCTATAACCGGCAGGATAACCGTTAAGGGATGGAGGTGGATTATTCGCGTTATACAATCTGTTTTCGCCTCCCGGTTCAATCCACAATCGCCTGTGCCTTCGCCAGAAGCGATAAAAAGGGTTTGCGAAGCGATTTGAGGCGTTCTTGGTCTTCGTCCATGTCGAAGTCCGTCACTGATGCCTCGGTGTCGAGAATCAGCCCGGCGAGGTCTTTGGCGGACTCGATGAAAGCAGCCCATTCTTCACCGAGGTCAAACCGGAAGAAATCCACAAGCGGCGAACTGTCATCGAATCTCGACTTGTGCAGGATTTTTTGCAGGGCGGCGTGGGCGATGCAGCACAAGGCTGTTTCACGATGTTCCGTGACCAAAGTGCCGGAATGTGCGGAGGTCGTGATGGAATGGGTGTCCGAACAGTGTCCGGTGTCACGGTCGGCAATTTCAGTCTTTGCCAGGCTTACGAGTTGTCCACATATTACGCCAGTTTCGGCAGCGGTCGTTTTGCCGATTACCCAATCGGACAATACCTCACGGAGCTGTCCGGCAAAGTCCGGCTGCTCCTGTGCATTGCGGGGCTGTGCAGCCTGACCGGATTGTACGGTCATGGTAATGACCACGCTTTTGGGAAGCTGGATGCGGGTCAGCAAGCCGAATGCCTCCATTGCACTCAAAAAAGAACGGACGGTAGCCCTGTGCCAATGCCACTCCGATGCGAGGTCGGAAACGGTCAGGTGGCACTGGTTGGGTTGCAGCACGCAGTCCTTCTTTCTTAAAAACGGAGAAACGAAACCTGCCAGTGATTTGTCCAACAGGTCACAGTACGCTTCGGTGCGTGTTCTGCGTTCATCCCCTTTCTCCTTGAGATATTCGAATACCTCCCTGTCTGCCAATATGGAAACAGGTATCTTTTGGTTATTTTTCATTTTCATTCGGTTTTAATGATTCACATTGTGCGGATATATCAGTGTTGCCGCTGTCCGCTTCATGCGGCAGATTTGCGTGATGATTGTCGTGATAGGATTCTGACAACATTCCGGGATGCTTTGTCCATCCGGAAAGTGTGCCCGTATCCTTGCATTCGGACATGACCCGAACGGAGGGATAGAACAGGGCTGCCAGAAGAAGATAGGCAATGGTTATCGCCAAGGTGTACAGATGCGGCACAAAGCCGATGACCAGTGCGGCCGATGCGAGTGTGACAAATGCACGGGGGCGGTCAAGCAACCTGCGTAACCGGTTATCCGTCCGTCGGAACGAGAACATTGCGGCACAGATACCGGTAGAGAGTAGGATTCCAAATTCGCCCATGTGTCCATAGGCATATACATAATGGAAAAGAAGCAGGCATATCAGCCATACTTGCACATACAGTTTACGGGCGTTGCCGCTTCGTGCCATTGCCATGTAAAAGGTTGCCATGAACCGCTTGTTGTTCTTGTACAATGACATTGATACCCCGAAAGGTATCGCGCAGAAAATGAGTAGCAGGATATTCAGTAACATAAGTAATAGGGCTTTTCGGGTATGGGAGCGGGACGCACAATGAGTTCCAACTGGACAATACCGTATGTCGCCAGCCGGATAAGGGTTTCGGCATCCTTGGGCGAAAAGTACATGGCCGCTTTCTTGATGCGCTGCTTGAATGTACTATCTTGCTTTCGGTAGATGGCCAAAGCCTTGTCCAGTTCGTGTTCGGGAATAGTCCATGTCATACCCTCGGCGTGTATGCCGTTCGTCTTGAAGGCACGCAGTACCAATGTACGGGAAACGAGGTAGTCGGTGCGGTCGGTTCTTGAGATGATATGCTCCTTGTAGAGATTGTCATCGGCAACCTCTATCCACGTCCGGTAGGTGTTGATGCAATAGACCATCTGTCGGTATAAAGTTTCTCTCATATGAAATTCATCAGCACGTCGGACTTGTCTTTCTTGTATTTCAGGAACCCGCTTTTGGAGTGAAGTTCCAAATCGAGGCATAGGTCCCCGTACATCTGCTCCAAAGAATCATAGATGGTAACAAGGATGCTGTTTACATTGCCCTCGGCATCCGTCTTGGCGTTCATCTTGAACATCTGTCCGAAAGCGGGATTCGAGTATGCACAAGTGCTATGACCGAATTTTTCCGTCCGCATCGGGATATGGTGGTAAAGCGTGATCAACTCCATGTCGTCCTCGAACATATCCATTACTTCGTCCAGTTCGTAAGGGGTGCGCAACGGAAACGTAAGCAGCACATAGTCGCCGTAGAACTGCGGTTCTTCCATCGTCGTCACATCGAGCAACTGCGGAAGTTGCAGGGGGACGAATGCCATGAAGTCATTATAAAAATGTCGTAACATATTCATATATTTTTCTGTTGTTATATTTTACAGCGTGTGTATGAATGCTTCCATCAGCATTCCGGGCAGCTCGTCCAAGCGGTTGTCTCCGGGGTGCAGCATCCTGCTCAACTCCCTGAAGGCGTCGGGTGTCTGCGAGGCAAGCATATCGAGTTGCTCTCTTTCTTCGACTGAAAGCAACGCCAAGCAGAAACCGTCCAACGACGAATAAGGCTGGAGAAGCATCCAGATGTAGGCTTGTGCCTGTGCCGGTGTCTTGACTTTTTTATTGCAGATGTCGTCGATACAGGTTTGGACATTCTGAATCAGCCTGCGGTTGGTGCGCATGGCCAAATAAATCATGGCATTGCGATAGGTGATGTCGTTCCGTTCGGCGGCAAGGAATACCTGTGCGCAGCATCGTTCCGTGTCATGCGTGATGTCGGAAAGATTCTCGCCGTCGAAATCAGGCAGACGTGAAAGGAATGCCCGGTACACGGCATCCTCCTTTTCGATAAAGGTCGTCAGGTCTGCCATACAATGAATACCGTAATCAATCGTTTCAGCAAGGGTAGTTCGATAAGTGGCAAGAATGTGTTGTCGGTTTCTCTGGCTGACGGGCTGGTTATCCAATGAGGCAAAGAACGGCCGGATTGTTTCAGCCGCACGATGCAACTCTTTGTCTTCAAGATGCGGAAAGATTTGTTCTTTTACCCACAGTATATCCTTATAAGTGCGTGTTTGAGACAGCACTATCCGTGAAAATTCCATGCGGATGGAATCATGTATCTGTTCACACTCTTCTCTTACAGTGGAATGAAGCCGGCCAAGCGTATCACATTCGAGATATAGGAATACGGAATCCCTCAATGTTTGCCATTGCTTGATGTGTCCGGTCAATTCTTTAATGGAGAGTTTTTTCTGCCTGCGTATGTCGGACAGGTATTCCCTGTATGTTCCGGCAGGAACATTCTTGGCTTTCGCCAATCGTTTGCCATTGCCGTTGTCGCATGACGCGCATAGGAATACGGCAATCGAAACGGCAATTATTTTGGCAAAGATTATCGGCTGTTTTAAGTTCGATTTTGATGTTTTCATACTATATCGTTTCGTACTATTTAGTGCAAAACTATATATTATTTTTGATACTTCGTATCCAGAAAACCGTATTTTGTGCATTTTTTAATATCGTACTTAATAGTATGATTACCAATGAAAACAAGTGAAGATAAAAACATGAAAAAATGTACGATTTTCGTTTTTTAATATAGTATGATTCAGATACTCGAATAAAACTTGTATATTTGCATTTGTTATCATGAATATTGTATATTGATATGGCAAAAGTCGGTTATATATTCGAGGCTAATTCCTACGATGCGTTTGATGCGGATAAGGAATGGATGCGCCAGTACGGGTGTGTACAAGTGGTTGAAGAATCGGTCGGACACGAGACGCTCAGACCGAGATGGAAACAACTGATGTCGAATCTTGAAAGGGGAGACGAATTGGTGGTGTCAAAATTCAGTAATGCTGTCCGGGGACTGCGGGAACTGGCGGCATTGATCGAGCTATGCCGCATCAAGGTCGTGCGTATTATCTCCATTCACGATAAAATTGACACCGGCAACAAATTGTTTCCGGACACGACACCGGCGGAAGTATTGGCCATGTTCGGGGCATTACCGGAGGAAGTGGCTGTTTTGCGGAAGTCGTCAGATAAGATTATACGCCTGCAGCAGAGTATCAGTATTCCGATTACCAAAAAAAGTATGAGTAAAACTGAACGGGACAAAAAAATCGTGGATATGTATAACAATGGGCATTCAATCCGTGATATTTGGAAAGAGAGCGGTGTCCGGAGTAAAAGCACCGTGTACAGCATTCTCAATAAATACAAGGTTCAGCTTAACCGAACACCGGGACGCGTGCCGGGCATCCGGAAATAGAACTTATAAATCAAATATGGATATTGAAAATCAGTAGATTACTTGCGTAATTCATTATTTTTTTCGTATCTTTAAGTTGGATATAACTATAAAAAATAAGACCTATGGGAGATATTATAATTTTATTGCTGGTGTTTTTGGTAGTGGGCAGGCTCTTGAGGGGCGTCTTCGGCGGATTCAGTAAAAGCAGCTTTCGGGATGACAAATAAGTTTGGATTGTTATAACAAGCGGATATTTGTTAATTTTGCACCGTATTCATTAAAATCAAGAACAATATGACAAAAGCGGAAATTGTCGCCCAGATCTCACGACAGAGCGGAATAGAGAAAACGGTTGTGATGACTGTGGTGGAATCATTCATGGAAAATGTAAAAGAGTCGATGGTTGCGGGAAACGAGGTGTTCTTGCGCGGGTTCGGTAGCTTCATCATCAAACGGAGAGCTGAAAAGACGGCCCGGAACATTTCGAAGAATACGACAATTAAAATTCCCGCTCACAACATCCCTGCATTCAAACCTGCCAAAGCATTTCTGAATGCGGTAAAAGAGAACAAGTAGAGTATAAAAGTACAGATGGTGCAACAACACCGTAATGAGTAAAACAAAAGCGACCCGGAGGCCGCTTTTGTCGTGATAAGGCAAGGATTATTTCTTGCCTTTTTTCGCTGGTTTGGCCGGCTTTTCAGGAGTTTCCTCCTTCTCGACGGGCGGATAGAACTTGACGGCGACCATCACGATACGGTTGTGTTTCACGCCGTTTTTGTCGCTCCACTCTTCTGGCTTGAAATACCCCTCGACGGTCAACATTGTACCCTTGGTCAGTTGGTCGAACGACCCGGTGTTCTCGTTTTTACGCCACGCCTCAAAATTCATAAAGGCAGAAACGCGTTTGGATTCCTCGCCATTATTCTCCAGTCGGCTTACTGCCAGAGGGAAACGTGCTACACTTGCGTTGGTGAACTGACGGATTTCTGCATCCTTTCCTACGAAACCGGTTACTACGAAATTGTTTTCAATCTTTTTCATAATGAATTGTTTTTAGAAGTTATTAAATCAGTTTTACGCTGCCTCAAAAAGTAGGTGCAGTTAAGGGGATGCACCAAGGCCGGACGCATCAATACTCTTTATTTTTGTCCGTAGGCAAAACCGGAAGGCTCGATAAAGGAAGATTGTACGGCTGTGCCATTGGTCAAGACTTCCAAAGTCGTTCCCGTCTGCATACTATCTTTGCATCGGAAAATGATGATGACTTCGGCGGAAAACTATTCTGAAAATGAGCGGAAAACCGTAGTTGTAGGGGAAGTGAAAGTGCATCCGTCCACCGGCACAATGGTGCGCGTTTCGGCTGTAAGTCCGCAGAATCGGCGGGGATTTTCGTATAATTCGGTCGGGCTGAATAGAGGTGGCTACAGACAGAATACCGAACTGACAACAGGTTGCGATACCGCAAAGGGAATATCAATGAAGTGGCGACAAAAGGCGGAACGGAGTATCGGGGTGCTGCCATGTTCCCGTCTGGCAGAAAGAAAAGGGACAAAAGGGAAAAAGGAAAGAACCCGGCTTATCGGAAAAGCGGACGGCAGCTTTTTACGAATGGCTGGTTTTACAAAAGGATATGGCGCAGCCAAAAGAGAGAGATTAATGTAAAAAAGGGAATGCGGCATGGCAGGAATGGAAGATTATCCTGTTCCTGCCAGTATCATCAAAATTCTGCCATGATTACCCGATGCTCGAAAATTTTTTCTTTATCGCTGGGTCGTCTTTGGCAGACCCATAAATGATGCTTGCCATAACCAAAGACGAAATAATCATCAAGGCGTGTTTTTCCTTGTAGGCGTTCCATGCCGGTACGCAGTTCCGCTTCATCGGTTGAAAAGAGAATCGTGTTGATGATACGGAAGTATAGTTCTGTTACCTCGTCACAATAAGGACAAAAGCTATGCTCAATCGTTGCTTTCATGTTTCTTTGATTTTAATTATACTTCTACTATGTCTTCTATTCGACCATACAGGACAGAGCGCAACGCTGTCTTGTCAATGGCGTAATACTCGGCGATATGCCCGTGCTGTTTCACGAAATATCGTTTGAGAACATCGGAGAAATCAAAGAAGTAGCCCATCAATGCGATACCTCTTTTGAAATGGATGCACTCTTTCACGTTTCGGGTAATCCAGTTCTTGTCTTCACGGCTCAACTTGTCTCCGTTATCAAGTTGTTCCCGTAACTGGTAAACCCTGCTGTCTTTCAGCTTCTCTAATTCGGGTACGTCCCATTGGACGAATTTCATTGCTATCTGCTGCATCGCTCTTGTATTTAATCGTAAATAATCACTTCATCACGGTACTCAACCACCTCCTTACCACTGCTAAGACTTACCACTATTTTATTGCCGAAGTCGCCGACAACCGTTCCCTCTGTGTAGCCTTTATAGGGGGTAAGCAAGGTGCAGTGCGCACCTATAATTTCGCTATCTTCTTCGTATTCGTACATAGTCATGTCATTTTACGGTTACAACTTGATATCCCATTTCCCCTGTGAGAAGATTCTAAAGCTCACGTATTCGTCCGTAAATTCGTAGGACAGAATTTTGATATAAGTCTTGTCTTTGGCTTCCAACGAAGCTATCAGCCTGTCGATTTCTTCTTCCGGATAAACCCAACGAGAGGTAAACTCCGCATCCACGCTATCGCTGTGTCTATTGACAAAACCGTCGAAAGTGTCATCCAAGAATGCCTCTATCTTGTCGAGGTCTGCTTTGTTTTCCGTCCTTGCGTAGAAAATGTTTGTTGCATAGTTTGCCATAATCCTAAGTTTTAAGTTTTTATTTTCCCTCTTTTAGCATTTCAGCTACTTTCGGGCTTGATTGAAAATTATGTCGCCTCAAAAAGGTGTTATGGCTCTTTATGCAGGGTTTCACGACCAAATACGACCTCTGCAAAGCGGAGCGTGGAGATTTTGTCGGGAACCGTCAGGCTGTGACCTTGAATACAAGAAAGACATGACAAGTACCTTTGCGACACAATTCTCATCAGGCAGCCTGAAAGTCGATATGCAAGGATGTGGGAGTACACCCGCAACGGGTAATCTGTAAAAGGGAACAATGGAATAAAAGGGGATTGCAGCGAAAAAAGAAAATATCGGTGCGATATCTTCTCTTTTGACTGCGAATATAAAAGTATGGGGAGGTCGTTTGGAAAAGGTTTAGTTTAGTCTATTAGCCTATATATATGCTAAACTAAAGTAAACTAAATATAGGCGGATATATTGGGCTGCCTGTATATGTGTTTCGAGAGAAATAGCTACCTTTGCAAAAAAACAATGCTCCTTGAAAAAAAGATTAGCTCCTTTTTTCTTTTGGCTGCGATTTTTCGCTAATGAATAACAGAAACAACAACACTTTGTGAAAGAATGAAAATCGAGCAAAAAGGCTTGGAAAAATGCTCAAAGTGCGAACAAGTGAAGAATAAGAAAGGTAGTGCAAACAAAAAAACAGAAAAATGCGATAATTTGTGTTTTTGTTCCTAATTTGTTCCTTAATAAAAACGTATCGTAATATAAATCATTGGTTTGTAAAATATTACGGTGTGAAATTTTGAGATATAACTAAATCTTCCAGATTTATCTGCGGATGATCCATCCCATGCAATTTCCAGTCTTTAGCCAACCAGTTTCCGAAGCTCTTGTCATTATCTGTCGGAGCACGGAAAACTTGAGTGA
>PPYE01661655.1_pt1 | contig 90108 bp, 80 predicted proteins | sample 1559881 | NCBI WGS metagenome assembly PPYE01 (sample SAMN08240022, study PRJNA423297) | Human gut metagenome, whole genome shotgun sequencing project.
CCTCTCCCCAGCCCTCTCCCACAGCCATCCCCTCCTGCTCCGCCCCACGTCCTTTCCGGTTCAGTCACAGCTTTCGCTGTCCCTGAGCCGGAAAGAGATCATGGCGCTGCCTTCGGTTCTGTCTGCATTTCCGGCACTTCGCCAGCAGTTCCCACCGATATTTCCCAACCGGCAGTCCCCAGCAGCAGACCCTTCAGCTTACCGCTCGTAAACGATGCTGAATGCTCCGGGAACGGAGGCGTCCACCAGTACCTGCTGGTTTGCGTAGTCTACACCTTTGGCTTCTACCCTTACGGTCATGCAGGTTAAGGGATCTACGTACAGCAGATATACCCGCATTCCCGGCATCAGGGCCGGTACGGAGATGGCTACGCACTGGCCGGCAGCGGGAGTTATCTTTTCTCCGGTCTGTGCATCAGCTACATTTACCTCCTGGAATCCGGTCAGCATCACATACTGGCTTAAATTTTCCGTGGAAGGAAGTGAAGCCAGGGCAGCCGGATTGGCGTTTACCGCATTGATGGCATTGGAAGCACCGATGGCATAGTCTGCATAGGTGTTCGTTACGCTGGTGTTATAGCCGGATAACGAAGCGGTCTGTGCAGCCACTTCTGTTTGGCTTACTTCCGGCGCAGCAGAAGCAGACTCACCGGTAGCCGGGCCGCCGGCAATGCTCAGTGTTGGTGCATTGACCGTATCCTGGCTTGCTGTCGTCGTGGTCGTAGTACTGCCGCCCGGCGTAGTGGTGGTCGTTGTGGTCTCGCCTGCATTGATGACGGTGACTGTAGTCTGCCCATTCTCACTGTTGATGTTTGTGATGGTATCCGTGGTCAGATCCGACTTGTTGGGGCCGCCGCTGCCGTTGCTTACGGTAATGCTTCCTGCGCCTACAGCCAGTGCTGCCTGGGATAATGCCAGTGCCAGTGCAAGGCCCAGTACCAAAGCTTTCTTTCTCATGGGAATCACCTTTCCTTTCTTTATATTTGATAAATGGAGCCTGACTCCAAATATCCGTGATTTCGGCCAGCTTTATTCTGCCGGCCGGTAAAACAATTCAAGGATCAGATCGTCTATGGCTTCCTGATCCGGATAATACTCATCGTAATACGTACCTGTTACGGCTTCGCCCGGCAGCATCAGGATATCGGTGCCGTCCAGGCTGCTTTCCGACTGGAGGACGCTCATGCCCAGCTTCAGATACTGGTCTTTTCCCATGCTGGTAACCATTACATCCTCTATGGAATCCATCAGCTTTGTGCCGAAGGAATCGTCTGCGGCAGCCGCCGCCCTGGCCTGCTTCATCCAGGCCGTCATGTAGGTCCTGTGGCGGTCCATACGGCTGATGGCCGTGTTGTCCTGGTTCACATCACGGAAGCGCAGGTAGATCTCGGCCTGATCGCCTTCCAGCGTTACTGTGGCCCCTTCCTGTAGTGCCGGATCCCGTTCTTCCAGTCCCGGCTCATTGATGGTGACGGTGACACCGCCTACCATGTCATTCAGGGTAGACAGGGCGCTGGAGGTTACTGCCAGATAATCATTGATGGTGATGCCGCCCAGCAGCTGGCTTACGGCGTTGGCGCTGTTTTCACAGCTTTTTGCCGGGCTGGTGCCGTAGGCAAAGGCAAGGGTCAGGTGCCGCACGCCCTGGCCCACGTAATTGCCAGCCAGGTCATAAAGGCGGATCTGGGTCATGGTATCCCGCGGGATCATCAGGATCCGGATCTCTTCTGTGGTCACATCCTGTACCAGAAGGAAGATAGCATCGGACTGGCCGCCGTTGCTGGCGATGTACTGGGATTCAAAGGGTCCCTTTTTATCGATTCCCAGGATAAGAACCGTGCGGATGTTTGGATTCAGCTCGTAGTTCCGGCCGTCCTTCTCCACATCCTCCCGGACTTCCGGCCTCCAGTCTTCCTCTATCCAGTCCACACTTCCGCTGAAGGGGGTGGACACCGGCTGGCTTTCCGGAACCGTCTCGGTAATGATGCTCTGTACCACGTTTCCTTCATTTGCCGCGATCTGCGCTTCGATCACCTGGCGCTCCCGGTACAGATCTACGCTCCTTTTTACAAAGAGCAGCGCACCTGCCGCCATGACCAGAGTTACGGCTGCAGCAGGGATCCTGCGGGACCTTCTGCCTTTATTTTGTTTACCATGCCTTTGATCCATCTTTCCCTGCCTCCATCCTTATCCGGCCCGGTTATCTGCCGCCGGCTTTAACCTGGCGCCATCTTTTCTGATTCTGCCCTTTGCTCGCCCTCGCGCCTACTCTGCCCCCCGCTGGAAGAGTACTACCAGCACCGTCTTAAAGAGGATGCGGATATCTTCCCAGATGGACCAGTTATCAATGTATTCCAGGTCCAGCTTTACCACATCTTCAAATTCGGTAATGCTGCTCCTTCCGCTGACCTGCCATAACCCGGTGATGCCAGGCTTCAGGCTCAGGCGGCGCTTGTGCCATTCCTCATATTTCAGGAATTCCTTTTCTGTAGGCGGTCTGGTGCCTACCAGGCTCATGTCCCCTTTCAGTACGTTAAAAAACTGGGGGAACTCGTCGATACTGGTCTTCCGGATGAACTTTCCCACCCTGGTAATTCTGGGGTCATCTTTCATCTTAAACATCAGGCCGCCCTGCATCTCATTCTTCGCTTCCAGGTCTTTCAGCCGCTCCTCGGCATCTGCATACATGGAACGGAATTTGTAGATATGAAAGCGTCTGCCGTTGGTTCCGATACGGGTCTGCTTAAAGATGATGGGGCCGGGGGACTCCAGGTAAATGGCAGGTCCTACAAAAGCCCCCAGTATCAGGGTAAGGACCACTCCCACCAGGCCGCCGCAGATATCCATGCACCGCTTCAGGAACAGGTCTGTCTCGTTAAAGATGCGGGGCGCATAAGTAAGCACATGATACACGCCGAACCGGCTGATGGTCTTCTCCTTTTCCTGCAGACCGAAGGTATTTACCGTCACATGGACGGCAATGCCCATTCGCTCCAGCTTTTGAATGAACCCGCTCAGCTGCTTCTTATCGTACTCCGGAATACTGATCAGGGCCTCATCTACCACCTGGCTTCTCAGATATTCCAGAAGGTCATCCACAGACTCCATATAAGTGCCGAATTCCCCGTGCTTTACCGCATTGGTTTTGGGATTTTCTCCGTTTACGAGTCCCGGCCCCAGTACAGTGACCGCAGATATCTCATAATTATAGAGGTTTGAATTCTGCAGTTTGTGCAGTACCTTTAAAACATTGGATTCATTGGCACATACCAGAAGTTTTTTCTTATTTTCCGGTTTCTGATAATAGATCAGCAGGACACTCTTTAGTATCATGCGGAACAAATACATCAGCAGACAATCATATAAAATAAAAATGCCGAAAAGCAGCCTTGAGATCATGCCGCTGAATTTTGCTCCATAAATCAAAACAGACAGCAGCATGACCATATAAAAGTTGCGGATCAGTACAACTTTTAATTCATCCCTGCCCTTTCTCTTGATAAATTCCACAGAAGGCTGGTAAAAAAAGGCCACCAGGAAATAAATCAGCACTATTACAATCAAAAACACCCAGGATGCGGCAGGCCAGTTCGGATCCTGCAGAGAACCGAAACGGACCAGCAGAGCCAGCATATACGATACGGCAATGGCCGCCACATCTACCAATGCGTAAAATGATCGATTCTTCCACATATGTTACTTTTCTCCATACAGTAAATCCGACTTCTTTTTCTGCCGATAAAAAGAAAGCATGGAAAGCAAAAGTATGTAGCCGCTGACTAGAAGCAGAACTTCATAAATCAGCACATTCAGGCACAGATCACCAATCCACGCTCCGTAATGTACGCCTCCAAGCGCATAACGAATCAGCTGTATTACAGCCCAGATCAGGACTGTCAGTGCAGCAGCCATGATCACTCTCGCTTTTCTCTTTCTTGCTTTCTCACGCTTTTTCTTCATTTTCGGTATCCTCCCCTTCTCTACTTTCCCTCTTGGTCTTTTCCGTAATAACCCCCGTAGCGCTTATAATATCCGCCGTACTTGTTGTAATAATACCCTCCTTTTCCCGTATCCACTTTATTTAAAACCACGCCTAAAATCCGGCATCCGGTCTTATCCAGCTGACTTTTGGCCTTCTGTACCAGCTTATAGCTTACTGCGCCGCTTGCAGTTACCAAAATTACGCCGTCACATTTCGGCGCGATCACAGCTCCATCGATAACACTGTTGATAGGCGGTGTATCCACAATGACATAATCATAATTTTCACGGCACCATAATAAAAGTTTATCCAGAGCCGGCTCTTCCAGCAGTTCCGCCGGATTCGGTGCATAAGGCCCCGAAAAGATAATATCCATTCCGTCTGTTTCCGTCTGACAGATCATCTCTTCCAGCTGGCACTGCCCGCTGAGATACTGTGACAGTCCCGGCACCATCTGATCCACATGATATTTCGACGCAAATGTAGATCTGCGAATATCTCCATCAATGAGCAGTACCTTTTTCCCGATCTGCGCCAGAGAAGCTGCTATTTCCAGGGAAATATTGCTTTTTCCCTCCTCCGGCACGGTACTTGTAATCATGATCATTCTGACATTTAATCCGCAGAACTGTATATTCGTCCGGAGAGCCTTTATTGCCTCATCATAATGGAAATCAGCTTCCTTTTTTATATGTAATACTGCTTTTTTTTTCTCCATGATCGTTTCCTCTTACTGATTCTTTTTTCTGGACTTTCTCTTTCCATTGTCATTAACAGGCTGTTCTTTTGCGCCTTTTGCTCCTCTGGATTCAGAAGAGTGAACCGGGATTGCTGCCAGAACCGTCAGCTCCAGATAGCGCTCCACGTCCTCTTCATCCTTTATGGTGTCATTCATGATGGTCATAAGCACAATAATTCCGCAGGCAAGAATGCCTCCCGCAACGCCTCCCAGCAAGGTATTTTTCTTGATGCTGGGGCTGATGGGAACCGTAGGCACCTCACCTTCCTCCACGATTTTAGGCGGAGTCATCTCCATGATTTCAGCAATGTAGGTCGATGCGGTAGAAGCAATCTCATCCGCATAAGCTTTCGCATCAATGGGATTCTTATCCTGAACGGTAATGTTCATGATACGGGTATCCGTAGGATTATCGATGGTGATCTTATCCCGAAGCTGCCTGTAATTCAGATAATTGGGGTCAACATTCAGATTCTCCAGCACCTGATTTAACACCGGCCGGCTTGTCACCAGTACTTTATAGTCATTCGTCAGCTGGCTTCCGATCTGCAGATCAGCCAGCGAAGTCAGTGTCGTTTCTTTCGATAATATGTATAACATGGACGTAGATGTATATTGAGGAACCATCACGAACTTACTGTAGGCTCCAAAAGCTGCTGCTGCCACCAGGACTGCAGCTGCGATGATCCATATTCTTTTTTTCAGTTCAAAAAACAGTTCCATTAAATCAATTTCTACTTCATCGTTATCGTATTTTCCCATAACCTTAATCCCTTTACATTTTTTCTTTTAGCATATACTCTGCGTTCCGGCTGGTCATCTCCTGAATCTGTCCGGCGGAACACGACTTCTGCAGCCAGGTCATCGCCTCTCTCACATCGGGTTTCCGGCTGACTGAATTATGACAATCTGTACTTAAAACATGGATCCGTCCGCCTAAAACCTGCTTACGGCACCAACGCACTGAGCTGTTCCAGATTTTCCCGGTCAGACTGCTGAAGTTCATCTGCAGAATCCCTCCTGCACCGGCCAGCTGCTCCAGACGGCCCTCTTTTCTCAATTCAGCATAACGTTCCACATGGGCAATAACCGGGCAGCAGCCAGCGGCCAGCAGTTTCCTTACGCCTCTGTACACAGTATTCCAGGATGCACCGTAAGAAAACTCCACCAGGATATATCTGCTTCCGGCGATGGTCAGAATCTCCTGTCTGGACAGTGCCTCAACAATCCCTTCAAAATACTGAACTTCTTGTCCCAGCCCCAGAGACAGTCCCGGAAACCGATTCCCTGCAGCTGCTCTGACCTGATCCAGAATTTCTGTCAGTTCCTCTATACTTTTATTTGTTCCATCCGCCCGATAGTGAGGGGTTGCTATGATCCTGCGAAAGCCCTGCTCATAAGCCATGGCTATCATTCTCATGGTCTCCTCCATGCTGTCGGCCCCGTCATCTACCTGCGGAAGAATATGTGCGTGAAGATCAATCACTGCAATTCAGCCTTTCTTCTTGATACTGCCTGCCGGAACAGCCGGCCTTCCGCATATTCTGCCTTCAAAACTGTTACATATTGTAAAAAATAAAATATATAGCGAAATATTGTCACTTTTCATTTTTTAACATATTTTTCATACTTTGTCAATTTGTCCCTCTCTTATTTATGCCTCTCCGGCGCCTGCTGATTTTGTTCACCTTTTTTCATTTTTATTTATAATCATTTCATTTAACGCAAATAAATAATTTATGAAATGATATTTTTTATTATTCTCCTTTGATCTATCCTGTTTTCCATTAACATAGGTTAATTAAATGTACAAAATGACGAAATTTCGACTTCGATTCATTTTATTTTCTCATCTGTCTCCGCTGCATAATATTTCTCAAAATGCAGTCATTCTGCCATTATCTGTCATCCTTCCGGCAAAAGATAAGCGGAGGGGACAAAAAAAAACGGATTCGTTTTCCTCGAAGTGCCGACTGAAATATACTTTCATCGACACTGCGTGGAAAACGAATCCGTCTTTCCTACAGCATAACCTGCTTTTCTTAATTTATTTTTATTTATCTTTATTGAAAAAACCTTTCTTCTTCGGCTTCTCATGCTCCGGATATACGCCGGTCATGGCCTCGTCGAAGCGGCGCAGAGCTTCTTTCTGGGCCTCGTTCATGCGCTCCGGGACCTGCACTACCAGGGTCACATAGTGGTCGCCTCTTACGTTCCGGTTGCGCAGGGAGGGAACGCCTTTGCCTTTTAAGCGTACCTTGGTGTCGGTCTGGGTGCCGGGTTTTACTTCATACTCTACCTCGCCGTCTACCGTCTTGATGCGGATGGCGCCGCCCAGTGCAGCTTTGGCAAAGGAGATGGGCACCGTGGAGAAGATGCTGGTATCCTGGCGCTTGAAGATTGGGTGCTGGGATACTACCGCCTCCACTAACAGATCGCCCCGGCTGCCGCCGTTGCGGCCCGGTTCTCCGGCTCCGGCCAGACGGACGGACTGTCCGTTGTCGATACCTGCGGGGATAGATACCTTGAATTTCTTCCGGATGGTCTTATATCCGGTGCCGTAGCAGTCGGGACACTTATCCTTGATGACGGTGCCGGCGCCGCCGCAGTCGGGACAGGTCTGTACGTTCTGAACCTGACCGAAGAAGGACTGCTGCACGTAAGTGATCTTTCCTCTTCCGTTACACTTGGCACAGGTTACCGGAGAGGTGCCGGCCTTGGCGCCGGTGCCGTGGCAGTTCTTGCACTCTTCTTTGTAGTTAATCTCGATTTCCTTCTCACAGCCGAACACAGCCTCCTCAAAGGTGATGCGGACTGCAGTTCTGACATTGGCGCCCTGCATGGGGCCGTTTCCGCCCCGGCTTCTCGAACGGCCGCCGCCGAAAATATCGCCGAAAATGTCGCCGAAGATATCTCCCATATCTGCGCCGCTAAAATCAAAGCCGCCGAATCCTCCAGCTCCGCCTCCGGCGCCGCCGTCAAATGCGGCATGGCCGAACTGGTCATACTGCTGACGCTTCTGGGGATCGCTCAAGACACTGTAGGCCTCGGATGCTTCCTTAAATTTCTCCGCAGCAGCGGCATCTCCGGGATTTGCGTCCGGATGGTATTTCTTTGCCAGTACGCGGTATGCTTTTTTTATGGCGGCCTCGTCAGCGTTCTTGGGAACGCCCAAAACCTCGTAATAATCTCTCTTTTCTGCCATAATAATAGTCCTCTCATCCTTTCAGGGCCGGAAATGCCCTGCTGTATCCATTATCCTATAATATAGTACCGGGGTCAAAAGGTCGAAAATCCCATGTAAGCCTGCTTGCAGGAGGATTTTCGATCTTTATGATACCAGAGCAGACAGGCTCCGCCCCATGATACCTAATAAGGGCTGCTGAAAATGGCAGCAGCCCTTTATCTTCGAATGGCGGCTCTTTGCATTTTCTGCCTTTCAGCCGGGTAATTCGATCTCTGCCAGGTGATCCGGCAGGGTGATATTTCATACACCCTGCCGAATTCCCTGATATATTTTACACTTCTTTGAAGTCGCCGTCAACTACATCATCATTATTGTAGTTTGCTCCGCCGTTATTGGAAGCACCTGCTCCCGGGTTGGGACCTGCCTGGCCGGCTGCCTGTGCCTGCTCATAAACCTTGGCAAACAGCTTCTGCGCACTGTTCATTAACTTCTCCCGTCCAGCCTTGATTTCCTCAACCTGAGCATCGGTCATCTGATCGATGGGAGCCTTGTTGATGGCTTCCTTTAAGGCATTCAGGTCTGCTTCTACTGCGGACTTATCGGCTGCATCAAGCTTATCGCCGATCTCCTCTAAGGATTTCTCCGTCTGGAATACCAGAGCGTCTGCATCGTTGCGTGCGTCAATGGCTTCCTTGCGCTTCTTATCCTGAGCCTCGTACTCTGCAGCTTCCTTTACTGCCTTCTGAATATCATCATCGGACATATTGGAGCCGGAGGTAATGGTGATGTGCTGTTCCTTGCCGGTTCCCAGATCCTTTGCGGATACATTTACGATACCGTTGGCATCGATATCGAAGGTTACCTCGATCTGCGGAACGCCTCTTCTTGCCGGCGGGATTCCATCCAGGCGGAACTGTCCCAGAGTCTTATTGTCTCTTGCAAACTGACGCTCGCCCTGTACCACATGAATATCTACTGCAGTCTGGTTGTCAGCAGCGGTAGAGAAGATCTGACTCTTCTTGGTGGGGATGGTGGTGTTGCGCTCGATTAACTTGGTGGCAATGCCGCCCATGGTCTCGATGGACAGAGACAGCGGAGTTACATCCAGCAGCAGGATATCGCCTGCGCCAGCGTCGCCTGCCAGCTTGCCGCCCTGAATTGCAGCACCGATGGCTACGCACTCATCCGGATTCAGGGTCTTGCTGGGCTCCTTGCCGGTCAGCTGCTTTACCTTTTCCTGTGCGGAAATCATACGGGTAGAGCCGCCTACCAACAGAACCTTTCCTAACTCGGAAGCGGTAATGCCGGCATCTCTTAATGCGTTCTGTACCGGGATGGCAGTACGCTCGATCAGGTCATGGGTCAGCTCGTCAAATTTTGCTCTGGTCAGGTTCATATCCAGGTGCTTCGGGCCCTCTGCAGTTGCAGTGATGAAGGGCAGGTTAATGTTCGTGGTGGTAGCAGTGGACAGCTCTTTCTTTGCCTTCTCAGCTGCTTCCTTTAATCTCTGAAGGGCCATCTTATCCTTGGACAGATCTACGCCCTCAGCCTTGCGGAATTCATCGATCATCCAGTTGGTGATGGCATTATCAAAGTCATCGCCGCCTAAGTGGGTATCGCCGTTGGTGGAAAGAACCTCGATTACGCCGTCACCGATCTCGATGATGGAAACATCGAAGGTACCGCCGCCTAAGTCGTATACCATGATCTTCTGCTCGCTCTCATTGTCCAGTCCGTAGGCCAGGGCTGCAGCGGTAGGCTCGTTGATAATACGCTTTACATCCAGACCGGCAATCTTTCCTGCGTCCTTGGTTGCCTGACGCTGTGCGTCATTGAAGTATGCGGGAACGGTGATAACGGCTTCCGTAACTTTCTCGCCCAGATAGCTTTCTGCATCTGCTTTCAGCTTCTGCAGGATCATAGCGGAAATTTCCTGGGGGGTATATCCCTTGCCGTCGATATTTACCTTGTAGTCAGTTCCCATATGTCTCTTAATAGAAGAGATGGTTCTCTCTGCGTTGGTTACGGCCTGACGCTTTGCCGGCTCACCTACCAGACGCTCTCCATTTTTCGTAAATGCTACAATAGAAGGGGTGGTTCTTACACCCTCTGCGTTTGCGATAACGGTGGGCTTACCGCCTTCCATAACGGCTACGCAGCTGTTTGTGGTACCTAAGTCAATACCTATAATCTTGCTCATGGTTTTTCCTCCTGATTATTTCAAACAAAATGTAAATGGTTTCTTTGTTCAGGCCAAAACCGGCCGTGCGGTCCGGATGGGTCTTAATTTGCTACCTGTACCATGCTGTGGCGCACCACGCTGTCCCGGTACATATAGCCTTTCTGAAGTTCCTGAGCGACAATATTCTCTCCCAGGTTCTCATCTTCAATATGCATAACGGCATTGTGGAAATTCGGATCGAATTCCTTGCCCACGGCTTCGATGGGCGTCACGCCCATCTCTTCCAGGGTCTTCATAAACTGCCGGTAGATCTTCTCCATGCCTTCTGCAAAAGGCGTCTCCTTCGAATCCTCGGGAATCGCTGCAAGACCGCGCTCAAAGTTATCTACAATGGGAAGGATCTTTTCGATCACATCCCTGGCTCCGATCTCATACATGGAAGCCTTTTCCTTCTCTGTGCGCTTGCGGAAATTGTCAAACTCCGCCATGGAGCGTTTCAGACGATCCGTCAGCTCCTCGATCTTTTCATCCCTGGGATCCTTCTTATCCTTCTTCCAGAAAAATCCTTTCTTTCCTTCAGAGGCTCCTTCGGAGGGCTCTTCCTTTCCTCCCGGTCCTTCCTGACCGGCAGGTCCGGATTCCTTTGAAGAATCCTGGCCGGCTGCGTTTTCTGCAGTCTCACCGGCGGCTTTCGCCTCCCCAGACTCTTCTCCCACATTCTCTGTGCCGGCAGATGCGTTCGTTTCCTGCTCTGCAGCATCTTCTTCCGGCATCTGTCTGTTCTTTATCTCTTCCACTGTCAATCACCTTTCATTCTTCATTTTACGGTGCATCCAGATGAGGAGTTCCAGTGCCGGACACTATCCCTCGCCATCCGGCGGCTTGTTAAAAGCGGCATCAAGCTGATTCATCACGTTCCGCAGCGTGCTGACCACTTTATCGTAGTCCATCCGCTTCGGTCCGATAATTCCAATGGTTCCCCGCAGTCCGTCGCCCAGCATGTAATTGGCTGTGACTACGCTGCAGTCCTTCATGGTCTGCACCGGCATCTCATCGCCGATGTATACCTGAATCCCCGTTCCCGCGCTCTCCTCCTGGGAGTTCACATCAGTAATCAGCTCCTGAAGCAAATCCTTCTCCTCGAAAGCACTCAGCAGCTTGCTGGCCTTATCCCCGTCGCTTAACTCCGGATACTTGAAAATATTTGTGGCGCCGCTTGTATAAATAGGAAAGTTCTCCGCGTCAGCTCTTACCGCCTCGGCGATCCGGTTTAATACCGCCTCCACAATATCTTCATTTCTTCCGGCCTGTTCCTTCATCCGGGAAATGGCGCTTAAGTTGATCTCGTCAATGGCCAGACCATTCAGTGTACTGTTAAGAAGGATATTTAAATTCAGAATATCCTGCTCGCTCAGTCCGCTTCTGACCGGCAGCATGCTGTTTTTAATGATATTGCCTTCCAGTACCAGCACCAGGAGAAGCTTATCTTCATCCACTCTTGAAAGCTGGATAAATTTCAGTTTGTTCTGATGATACTGGGGGGCGCTGATCAGGGCAGCGTAATTCGTATTGGATGCCAGCACCTGAACCAGACGCTTCAGGACCAGCTCCAGACGGTCTACCCGCTGAATCATCAGTTCCTGTACCTGATTCATCTCCTGATCTTTCTCTTCCATCAGCTGGTCCACGTAAAACCGGTACCCCTTATCTGATGGAATCCTTCCGGCTGAGGTGTGGGGCTGAATAATGTACCCCATCTCTTCCAGATCTGACATCTCATTCCGAATGGTAGCAGAACTGAGCTTTAAGTCGGAGTACTTGGAAATGGTCCTGGAACCAACCGGCTCTCCGGTTTCCAGATAGGTCTTGATGATCGCCTTTAATATGGTAACCTTCCTTCCGTCTAACTCCATCCAGCTCACTCCTTTTTCGTAAATCCAGGTTCTTATGTTTTTCTTTGTTAGCACTCAACAATAACGAGTGCTAATTTCTACATAAGTTAATATATTACATTCTATATTATTTGTCAATAGCAAATTTGATTTTTTTGCCGTCGGTATTTCGTCTTGACATTTAACACTTCTGTAATATAATAGTAATCGTGTTATAATAATTGTAATCTTTCCCTAATTTTGTAACCGCAAAGGAGAACTCTTCGGCCGAAATCGCCGGAAAGAGAGGGAGTTTTCCAGATATTTTTAGCAGAATTACAGATAAGAGGTACAAATTATGAAGAAATTATTACTTTCCGGCTGGAAAAGCCTGATTCTTTCTCTGGCTGCTTCTGCAGTCTTATCCTTTCCAGCCAGCGCCGCCAGTATTCACGGCGAGATCACTGATGTCAATTCCCAGAAAATCACCGGATGGGCATGGAATAAGGAAGATACCAATGATGTACAGACTGTGGAAGTACATATCCTCCAGGCCGGAAATCCGGATCCGGTTAAGTATTTAAAGGCCACGGCAGATGACTTCAGCCAGGAACTGGAAGATGAGATCCAGGACGGCTGGCATATGTTTTCCGTAAAGATCGACTGGTCCCAGCTGGAGGGAAATGACTTTAAAGTCCGTGCTTACGCGGTAAAAGATGACAAATATTATACGCTGGGAGACACCATAAGCTACAGCAAGGGCTCCGGCGCCTCTTCTGCTTCCGCAGAAAGCACAGCTGCCGCTTCCGGCACATCGTCTCAAAGTGCAGCCGCTTCCTCCACATCGGCCCAGAGTACATCTGCCGTATCTTCCGGCTCCCTGAAATCCCTTGGCATTTTTACCACCAGCGGATACTGCGGCTGTGAACAGTGTTCAAAGGGTTACGGACTCACCTATTCCGGTACCGTTCCCCAGGCAAATCACACGATCTCCGCAGATTTGTCCCTTCTTCCCATCGGAACCCGCGTCCAGATCGGCGGTGTCATTTACACGGTGGAGGATAAGGGTTCCAGTGTAAATGGAAACGAGATCGATATTTTCTATTCCGACCATAACGCAGCCCAGGCTCACGGACTGCAGCAGCAGGAAGTTTTTCTGGTGCAGTAACTGCCATATTTTCTTAACAATTACACAAAGTTTTTATAAAAAAGGCCGCCGCCGGCAGGGAGTTCTTAGTCCCTTCCGGCGGCGATAAAATTTCGTTTTACAAATTCTGATGATTTTTAACGGCAAAACAGGAATTCTTTCTGTAATTTTGCCGTTTTTTGTTTTTCTTTTCCGATTTCCCCCGCCCGTTCGCTTCATCACATCAGCGTGCCGAATTGACAAACGAGAAAAATCGTGTAAAATAGGCAATTGCCAGTGATTATTACAAAAGTATTACACACTTGTATTTTTTATATTAATTTTCAATTTCTATTCTGTGTCTCTCCGAAGCATTATCTCGGGGAAAGATGCAATCTGAAAAAGAAAGGATTTTTATTATGAAGTTTATGAAAAAGTATCTGTTCCAGATCATCCTGGCCGCGGCGCTGACTCTCGGCTTCCGTTTTACTGCCATGGCAGCTCAGATCCACGGCAATGTAGATGAGATCCATGAGGATTCTATTTCAGGCTGGGCCTGGGATGCAGAAACCCCGGACGTTCCGCTGACGGTACAGGTCTCTGTTACGGACCGCTCCGGAAATCTGGTGTTCCAGCAGACCGCCGAAGCCAGCATCCAGCGGGATGATGTATCTGCCAGCGGCTACGGAAGCGGCGCCTGCGGTTTTCTGGTTCCGGTAGACTGGACCGGACTGCCGGACGGTTCCTACACCGTCCTCGTTACAACGGCAGATCAGGTAATCGGCGGAACCCAGCAGTATTACAAAGGGCAGGCCAGCCTTCGTTCTCTGGGGATATTCAAAACCACCGGATACTGTCCCTGCCAGCGCTGTTCTGAAGGCTGGGGCCGCAGCACCAGCACCGGCGCCATTGCCACTGCCAACCACACCATTGCGGTGGATCCCAATGTCATCCCGTACGGTACAAAAGTGATGATCAACGGCGTTGTCTACACCGCTGAAGACAAAGGCGGCGGTGTAAAAGGCAATCACATCGATATCTTTTATAATACCCACGGTGAGACCCAGGCACAGGGCACACAGTACGCTGAAGTATTCGTAGTAGAAGCATAAAACAAATTATATGCCTCTGGAAGAAGGCTCTGTCTGAGGATCCAGAAGGAACTCGCTCATTACGTAGTTGCTTACATCCAGTCCCCAGTCCGTCAGGGCCAGTCTCCCGTCCCGGCGGTTCAGCAGTCCATCCCGGATCATTTTTTCCACCACCGGGCCGTAGACTTCATCGAGCGTCAGGCCGAAACAGTCCGCAAACCGGCCGCATGAGATGCCTTCTGTCATGCGAAGCCCCAGAAACATAAATTCTTCCATCTGCTCCCGCCGGCTCTGAACATGAACCTGCCCATGAAGGCGCTCAAGACCGTCCATGGAAAAATCCAGGCTCTGGTAGGTCTGAAAGTCCGATTCATTGCAGAAGCGGCAGCCATCTACATAAGAAGAAGCGCCCAGCCCCAGCCCCAGGTATTCCACGCCGGTCCAGTAGCCGATATTGTGGCGGCATTCCCTTCCCGGCCTGGCGTAATTGGAAATTTCGTACCGGTGATAGCCGGCCTCCTCCAGGAAGGTCTTTGTCAGATGGTACATCCAGCGCTCCTCATCTTCACCGGCCAGAGGCGGCCAGGCAGCCAGGGGATCCGAAAGATCAGTAATTCGGATCCCCTGTTTTTTTTCGTCTTCTTTCCAGCGCATCTTGTGTTCCCCTTCCCCGGGAAGGTAGTGATCTCCAAAAGGCGTCCCTTCCTCCAGGATCAGACTGTAGGCGGAAATATGCTCCGGCTTAAGCATGATGATCCGCCGGATGGTATTCCGCCAGGACTCGGCGCTCTGGCCCGGTATGGCGCTCATCAGGTCTACATTAATATTGGAAAACCCGGCCATTCTGGCAGCCTGAAAACTCATCAGGAAATCCTCAAAAGTATGGATCCTTCCAAGGAGCTTCAGTTCCTCATTGGAAGTTGACTGAAGCCCCAGGCTCAAACGGTTGATCCCTGCCTGGCGGTAGACGGCAAGCTTTGAGGCCAGCCGGGTTCCCGGGTTGGCCTCAATGGTAATCTCCGCATCCTCTGCAATGGAAAAGACGCGGCCCAGCGTCTGCATCAGCATGGTGATCTGCTCTGGTTCCAGGACTGACGGCGTTCCGCCGCCGATGAAGATCGTCTTCACCTCATAGTCCTGGTACCAGGGGCCGGAAAAAAGAATCTCGCACCGAAGCTGATCCATGTATTCCGCCTGGGCCGCCGCCGCTGCCGGAAAGGACAGAAAGTCACAGTACAGGCATTTCCTGGCGCAGAAAGGGATATGAATATATAATTCTAATGGCTTTTTCTCATTCATTTTTATTCTTCGTCTAATTTCAGTACGCTCATAAAGGCCTTCTGGGGGATCTCCACATTTCCGATCTGGCGCATCCGCTTCTTGCCTTCCTTCTGTTTCTCCAGAAGCTTCCGCTTCCGGCTGATATCGCCGCCGTAGCACTTTGCCAGCACATCCTTTCGGACCGCCTTTACCGTCTCTCTGGCAATGATCTTTCCTCCCACAGCAGCCTGGATGGGAATCTCGAAAAGATGTCTGGGAATCTCTTCCTTTAATTTCTCGCACATCTTCCGTCCCCGCTCGTAGGCAGATCCGGCATGAACGATAAAGGAAAGGGCATCCACTTCTTCCCTGTTTACCAAAATGTCCAACTTCACCAGCTCCGACCGCTCGTATCCCTTTAAGTCATAGTCAAAGGACGCGTACCCTCTGGACCGGGACTTTAAGGCGTCAAAGAAGTCATAGATGATCTCATTCAGCGGAAGCTCGTATTTTAACAGCGCTCTGGTTTCTTCCATATATTCCATGCCAAGGTATACGCCGCGGCGCTCCTGACACAGCTTCATGATGGCGCCTACAAACTCTGTTGTTACCATGATCTCCGCACTGACTATGGGCTCCTCCATATAATCAATCTCCGTGGGATCCGGAAGATTGGAGGGATTCGTAAGCTCGATCATCTCTCCGTTCTTTTTGTGTACCCGGTAGATTACACCGGGAGCCGTGGTTACCAGATCCAGATTATACTCCCTCTCCAGACGCTCCTGGATGATCTCCAGATGGAGCAGTCCCAGGAAACCGCAGCGGAAGCCGAAACCCAAAGCAATGGAAGTCTCCGGCTCATAGAAAAGGGATGCGTCATTTAACTGCAGCTTCTCGAGGGCATCCCGCAGATCCGGGTACTTGGTGCTGTCAGCAGGATAAAGACCGCAGTAGACCATAGGCGTTACTTTCTTATAGCCGGGCAGCGGCTCGCTGCAGGGATTGTCACGGCTGGTGACGGTATCGCCTACCTCCGTATCTCTTACATTCTTAATGCTGGCGGTAATGTAGCCGACCATGCCTGCAGAAAGTTCCTCGCAGGGCATAAACTGGCCTGCACCGAAATATCCCACCTCTACCACATCTGCCTCAGCACCAGTGGCCATCATGCGGATGGGCGTTCCCTTCTTTACCGTTCCCTCCTTGACCCGGCAGAATATGATCACACCCTTATACTGGTCATAAAGGGAGTCAAAAATCAGCGCCTGAAGAGGCGCTTTGGGATCTCCTTCCGGGGCCGGAATCTTGTTAACGATGGCCTCCAGCACTTCCTCCACATTCTGACCGGTCTTGGCGGAAATCCGCGGAGCATCATGTGCCTCAATGCCGATCACATCTTCAATCTCTTCCTCTACCCGGTCCGGATCGGCACTGGGAAGATCAATCTTATTAATTACCGGAAATACATCCAGATCATGATCCAGAGCCATATAAACATTAGCCAGGGTCTGGGCCTCGATGCCCTGGGCAGCATCCACTACCAGAATGGCTCCGTCACAGGCGGCCAGGGCACGGGACACTTCATAGTTAAAATCCACATGTCCGGGCGTGTCGATCAGGTTAAAGATATACTCCTGTCCGTCCCGGGCTGTATATACTGTGCGGACGGTCTGGGCCTTGATGGTGATGCCCCGCTCCCGCTCAATATCCATATTATCCAGAACCTGATCCTGCATCTCCCGTTTCGTCAGAAGACCGGTCATCTCGATAATCCGGTCCGCAAGAGTGGATTTGCCGTGATCGATGTGGGCAATAATGCAGAAATTCCGGATATTCTTTTGTTCAATATGGGCCATATATTACCTCTCTTCCTGATTTCAGATATCCAAATATCTTAAGAAATCATATCATTTTTTCATTTTCCCTGCAACACCATAGTTAAAATTTCTGCCAGAGGTTCCATGGCGTTTCTGACCTCCTGATATGTATTGGTCTGTGCCCCCGCTTCCACCAGACAGGAGGCCGGACGCAGGTGCATGTTGTAGCGCAGCCCTTTCAGATAAATTTTCCGCATGAACCCGGGATAATATGCCTCGGCCTTCAGCTGAAGCTGCAGGCTGAAAGCCAGATTTTCTTCCCGGTATGGATTTTCCAGATAAGGAATCGGCCCGTCCGGCGTCTGGCTTAAACCGTTAAAAAACATGATCCGCGCCGTCTCCTTTCCATTGATCTCCGTCACCAGACGGGTCCCTTCATCCACCCCGTCCCGATGGAGGTCAATGACCACCTGAATGCTTGGATTTTCCTCCAAAATCCTGGTGATTCCTTCCAGAGCATAGGTATAGGCCTTATTCCGGTCCAGTTCCCCGTCCCGCACATCATAGACAGACCGGTCGTGATACACGGAAAATCCTTTTTCTTCCAGAAGCTCCGCCAGATAGGCTCCCACTTCCACAATATTCTCCCCCTCCCCGGAATCTGCAAAGGCTTCCTGGGAATGGGTATGGTAGATAAGGATCTGCGGCCCCTCTTTGGCCCCGTCTGCAATGCAGAAATCCCGGCTCAAAAGCTTTCGCGCATCCATAAGGCCACGTTCTGCCGTAGTTGATGTGTGAACACTGTAAAAATGGCTCATTAAAAAATCATAATCCTCCAGCTGAGCCAGCTGATACACCTGCCCCGGGAAATTTGCTGAAACGGAAGCTTCCGCTCCATAGTCTTCTGTCCCGTCTCCGCTGCCGCCTGTTGCGCCCGGTTCCGTCCCGTTTTCTCCCATGCCCGTTTCCTCATCCCCATAAAGAGCCAGATACTGATGCTCCTCGTAAAAATCATCCAGCGCTTTTGCTGAACGATAGGCCGGATCCGGCTCCTTCTCCCGCCCGAAAACCGCTTCCCATCCTTTCTGCTCCCCGCTAAAAGAAGGATAAAAGGGATTCCAGGCTGACTCAAACAGTTCTGCAGCCGCCTGAAAAAAGGCAGCCTTGACGATCTCTGCCCCGGTCTCCTTTTCAGTTCCTGCCTGGATTCCCCATACGGCCCTGACAAGGATCAGGATCAGAGCCGTTCCCAATGCGAATTTCGCCGCTGTTTTCCTTTGTCTCATTCTGCCTGTCTTCACCCCATCACCTGCAGAGCCCCATTACCACCATCATATGCAGAGAAAGTACGTTTTACGCTTTTCCGTTTTCCCGGCGGCAGAAAGCCTGACGGATACCCCGGGCAATGACTTTTCCCAAAATCTCCACCCGCTCTTCGATATCCGGCGGCGTCACAAACATGGCCCCAAATTCCGGCTCCAGCAGTTCCCGTATCAGCGCATACTGCTGATCCGGCCCCAGTTCTTCCAGATACCGCCCGGTTCCCTTCGTCTTACTCCCCATTTCCAGCGCCCTGGTCATGGCTCCTATGGTATCCTGGACAATGGCGGCAGCCCCTACCACCGTAGGCACACCCACAGCCAGAACCGGCACGCCCAGGCTTTTTTTGGTAAGACCGCTCCTGTGATTGCCCACACCGGATCCGGGACAGATCCCGGTATCCGTCAGCTGGATGGTGCAGCCCAGACGGCGGACACTTCTGGCCGCCAGAGCGTCAATGGCAATCACCAGCTCCGGCTTCGTTTCTGCCACAATCCCCTTTAAGATTTCCGCCGTCTCCATGCCGGTCTGTGCCATAACACCGGGGGCAATTCCGCTGACAGATGCAATTCCATGCTCCTTCCGGTACCCGTCTCCGTACTGGCTGTCATAATGTCTTGTCATGGGAAGGTGCTGAAGTACCCGGGGCCCCAGAGAGTCGGGAGTTACATAAAGATTTCCCAGTCCGGCCACCAGAATCCGTTCCGGCCCCGCATCTTCCGGCCCCGCTCCCGCCATCCCGCGCTCTTTTTCTCTCATCTCTCCGGCTCCGGAAAGAGCCCGGATCTCCCGGGCCAGCACCTGTGAAAGACGGCGCCAGCTCTCCTTCCCTCCTTTCTCAAAATCCCGTGCCTCGATGGTCAGATACGTTCCCTTTTCCTTCCCCATAGCCTTCGCTCCCCGGTCATTTAAGATCTTTACCTCCGTAATCCGGACACCTTCCTCCTCTGGCTTCCATTCCCGCAGGGATACGCCGCTGACCTCTTTATCCTGGCCCGGGAACCGCTCCCGCTCCTCCAGGGCAAGGTCTGTGCGCACCGTTTTGAACCCTTCTGCTGCTTTCATCATAAATGCCTCCTGTCTCTTTGATTTTCTGCTCCGGCCTTGGCCGGACAAAAAGATAAGCCGTTCTGAACTGTTACATTTATCTCCTATTTTCTCCGGAAAAATCTTGAATTATGTATTGACATCCCCCCGGTTTTTGAGTATTATTATATGGTATGTTTAACATTGAACTGTCCGTGTCCAGGCTTTGATGGAGAACACAAAGAAATACCCACATGAATGGAGGTGTACGAAATGGCAAACATTAAATCTGCAAAGAAGAGAATCTTAGTAAACGAGACTAAGGCTGCTAGAAACAAGTCCATCCGCTCTAAGGTTAAGACCGCAATGAAGAAGGTAGACGCTGCTGTTGCTGCTGGTGACAAGGCTGCTGCACAGGCTGCATTATTAGCTGCTACCTCCGAGATTGACAAGGCTGCCAGCAAGGGAGTATATCACAAGAACAATGCTTCCCGCAAGGTTGCACGTCTTTCCAAAGCTGTTAATACCATTGCTTAATTTATAGACAACTTTGACCTTAAAAACGCTCTGAGCCGCAGGTGTGTCGGCACAGAGCGTTTTTATTACGAAGTATCCAGCAAGACGCGCCAGTGACGCGTCTTGTCGGATTTTTCTTTTTACTTCAAAATCCCCAGACTCCTCATCCATTCTGCAAACAGACTTCTCCACTGCCCCGTCTGGCCCTTATCGTTTCCCAGGCCGTATCCGTGGCCGCCGGTCCGGAAAATATGCAGTTCCGCAGGAACGCCGGCTTTTCTGGCCGCCATATAAAGGGAAATGCTGTTTTCTGCCAGTGTGGTCCTGTCATCATCCGTCTCCATAATAAACAGAGGCGGCGTCTGCGGATTCACCATTTCTTCTATATTATATTTAGCCATAAGACGGATCTGCTTCTCCGAAAGCCGGGTATCTCCGCTCTTTCTTTTTTCCGCCTCAAGCTGGGCCGCTATGCTGACAGCCGGGTAACCGCACACGCAGAAATCCGGTCTTGAAGATTCTCCGTCTGCCTCATCCTGAGAAGGATAAACCTGCCGGTCAAAGGCCGCAGCCAGAAGAGCCGCCATAAAGCCGCCGGCGGAAAATCCCATAACGCCGATCTGATCCGGAAGAATCCCCCACTGTTTTCCGTAGTGCCGGAGCAGCCGAACCGCCCTCTGGACATCGATAAGCGAGACGTCTTCCGGCCGTCTGTGGTCATTTACCGGAAGCCGCAGCTTCAGGACAAAAGCGGCAATGCCAAGAGAATTCAGCCATCTGGCGATATCCTCTCCCTCCCGGTTATAGACCAGTCTGCGGAATGCCCCTCCCGGAATGATCACCACTGCCGGGCAGGGATCTTTGCGGTCAGACGGAATAAACGCCGTCATCTCCGGCTCCAGCACATCACGCACAATATGCTTCCATGTGCCGTCCGCCTGCTTTTCAAATTCCTCCTTCATCTCCAGCTCCACGCCCTCAGAACCCGGCGCAGTTCCGGGAAAGAGCCGGATCCTTTCCGGAACGGGATTTTTTCCTGCTTTTAAATCGTTTTCTTCCATTTAAATCGCGCCTCCTGTCATTCTTTTCCTCCGTACCGTCTGCAGATCAGAAGTTCCACCGCCAGCCGGTCTGAAAGTCTTCCCTGCTTTACCGCTTCCTCTGCATCCACACAGAGTTTGACATATTCCAGTATCTGCTTCCGGCTGAATGCCCTGGCCTGCCCAGTCATTTTTCCTGCCACAAAAGGCGGCACCTTAAGCCGTGACGCAATCTCCGCCCTGCTTGTATTCTTCCCCATCATATCCCGCACCATCAAAAGCTGGTTAAACTGCCGGGCAATAAGAAAAAGGATCCGCATGGAAGGTTCCCGCAGGATCAGAAGATCTTCATAAAGATCCATGGCCTTTTTCGTGTTTCCGGCTGCGATAGCTGTAATCATGTCAAAAATCTTATTTGTTACCTGTGTGGTGCAGATATCCTCCACATCCTGATCCGTAATCACATCCCGGCCCAGGGTATAGCTGATCAGCTTATCCAGTTCCGAACGGATATTCTCCATATCATCCCCGGTTTTGCTTAAGAAAAGCTCCATAGTGGGTCCGGAAATCTTCTTACCCTCTTTGGCAAGGATCCCTCCGGCCCATCTGGCCAGCTGCCCGCTCTCCTGACGCCCCAGCTCGGCAGCATATCCGATCTTTTTTACCGTCTTAAAAAGCCGGCTTCGTTTATCCACCTCCGATTCTGAAAACACCAGGCAGGAAGTATCCGGCATCTGAGGAAGGTATTCTGCCAGTTCTTCTCCGCCGCTTTTAAACAGGCCGCTGTCTTCGATAAGGATCAGCCGGTGTTCCGCGAAGAAAGGCATCGTTTCCGCCAGGCCGATAATCTCGGAAATATTCAGGCCCTTGCCTTCAAAATAATGGTAATTCATGGTATCTTCCCCCAGAATTGCCTCCTTCAGCCTGTTTTTGTAGCTTTTTTTCAGGAAGCCTTCCTCTCCGAACAGCAGATACACCCGCTTAAAATTTCTGTCCCTGATATCCTGATTTAATGTCTGCATAAAGCTGCTGCCCTCCTCCGGCATGATTTTAACCTTCTTTCCCGCCGTCCCGAACGGTTACTTTCATTTTATCATGGGGGATTTTTTCTGTAAACCTGGTATCCGGCCTTTCCTTTCCCCACGTAAAAGGTGACTGCTCCCAGTTCTCCTGTCTTAAGGATCCGGCTTCCTGACTGCCGGATGCGTTCCTCGGTCTCCCCGTGCGGATGACCGTAGCGGTTTCCTTCCCCGTAGGAAATCACCGTCACAGCCGGAGAAACGGCATCCAGAAATTCCTGACTGTTGGAATACCGGGATCCGTGATGGGCCGCTTTCAATACCTGCACCTCATCCAGAAGTTTTTCATCGGTCCGCTCCAGAATCCGCAATTCACACTCCTGGCTGGTATCTCCGGTCAGCAGGAAATGAAAACCCTGATAATCCCCCTTTACCACCAGAGACTGCCGGTTTCGGTCCGGATTTTGAAGTTCCTCTCCTTTTCCCGGATACAGGCAGGTAAGGAAAAGATCTCCGGCCTGTATCTGGTCTCCCGCATCCATATACCGGACTGCCATCTTTCGCTCCCCGGCAGCCCGGATCAGTTCTTCATAAGCCGCATCTCCTCTCCCGGCTTCCGGAAGCACCAGGCATCCGGCTGCAATCTCCTTACATTCCTCCAGCAGATACAACAGGCCGCTTATATGATCGGCATCTCCATGGCTCACCATAATAATGTCCACAGCCCCGATCCCATGGTATTTCAAATAAGGCGCCAGCCGGTTTTCCCCTGCATTTTTATCACTTATGCTTCCGCTGTCTGCCAGCACCGTAATTCCCCTGCTGTCAAGAGGCCGGCAGAACTCTTCGTTTCTTCCAGAAGAGTTCTCTTGGGGGTTCAGACCCGAAAGCCTGGAAAAACAGATCGCCCCTTTTTCTGTGCGTATTACCGCCCCATCCCCCTGTCCTACATCCATAAAACACAAAACCATTCCCTCCTGGCGCTCCGGCATAAGAAGGAAAAAGCACGCTGCGCTTCCGAAAAGAAAGATCACCCACCTGATCAGAAATTTTCTCTTAATTCCCTCATTGCTTTTCCCACTTTCTTTGTGTTTTTCAGCAGAATTATGCATTCTTTTCCCACCATATCGGATCCAGCACAGGAATCCGGCCACTGCCGCCCCATACCAAAGAAGCCGGACCGGCTGCGGTCTTCCCATGATCAGCTGGCTTCCCGGCAGATCAAGAAAGAAAACACACAGACACTGATACAAAAGCAGGATGTAATGGCCGCTCCCTAAAGCCGCTCTCCCAAGTGACACGGAAAAAAGCCCGGCTCCCATCCCCAGCAGCCCGGAAATAATCACATATCCCATCAGCGGAACCACCAGAAGGTTCAGGACGATCCCGTAAAGGGGATACTGGTAATAATGCCACAGTACAATGGGACCTGTAACCAGCTGGATCCCCACGCTGGTAAGAAGACTCTCCTGAAATCCCCCTTTGGATTCCAGTCCTTTTTTCAGAATCTCTCCCACAAATCCGATTCCCAGAACCGCACCAAAAGAAAGCTGAAACCCGCTTTCCCCGATCACAAAGGGATTGGATCCGGAAAGAAGCACTGCCGCCAGAGAAAGAGCAGACAGCAAATCATAAGTCCTTCCCAGATAGGACGCAAGAAAAGACACGGAAAGCATGATCACCGCCCGCACTGCCGAACCGGAAGCTCCGGTCATGATTCCGTAGCTGATCACAGCTGCACAGCCCGCCGCCCCGGCTGCTCCGAATCCCAGTCCGGCCCGGCGCAGAATCCGGTAAAAACCCGCACCCATCAGAGAAAGATGCAGGCCGCTGATGGCAAGAAGATGGGCAATTCCGCTTTTCTGATACAGGTCCTGTATCTTCTCGTCCATCCCGCCCTTTTCTCCCAGAATTGCCGCCTGAAAGATTCCCAGATCCTCCGGGTCACAGATTTCTTCCAGCACGCTGCTGAGACGGCGCCGGATCCAAAAGAGTCCATCCAGATAAGGCCAGTTTCCCTCTCCCGTTTTCCAGACACGGTCAGCGAAAAGCGACATGGAGATCCCCTTTGAGCGGTAATACCTGCCAAGATCAAACTGTCCCGGATTTCCCGCCGCTTCAAAACGGCTGACCTGGCCTGCTGCCTGCAGCCTCTCTCCGATAGAAAAAGGCATCTCTTCTGTTTCCTCTTCTTTTTCTGCATAAACCAGGATCTTTCCCAGATTCTCTGTCTTCAGGGTAATCACATGCCATGTTTCCTTTTCTTCCAGCCCCACAGCGTACCCTTCTGCCAGAATCTGCTTCCCATCCTCCGGAAGCTGCGTTTGAAGGCGCTGATCCTTTTGAAAGGCCGCCGCCATCCGCCCCCACCCGGCCCCAAAAATGCACAAAAGCAGAAGCATCCGCAAAATAACGCTGCGCATACCTCTGCTTTCTTTTTTTCCGGCAGCCGTCCCGTGGCTGTTTCCTTTCGCTGCCTGCAGGCAGATCCCGGATAATGCCGCCCAGCCCCATAAGATTGCAGCCAGAAGAACTGCTAAAATTCCATATCCTGTTATTTCGCCACTCTCTGCGCACCAGGCGCATACCTCTCCAAGTACAAAGCCCGCCGCTGCCGCAAAAAGCGGTCGCTTAATAACCGTCTCCTCCTTTCACATAATCCATATTCTGCTCAAACAATGCATCCAGAGAAATCCGGTCCCGGAACATCACCGAAGGCGATCCGTTCACGGAAAACTGGACCCGGTTTACCGTAGTCAGCTGGGTAAGAGAGTCCACAATGGAATAAATTGGAATCTCATCTGCCACATCCAGCGTATTATTTAAAAAAGCTGCGTCAAAATTCAGATAGCACACACTGTCCGTTACAGAGATATTCAAAAGCCTGGTCTCCGGCGGAACAGTGCTTTTTAACCCTTCCGTCTCCGGCCCTGCCAGGATCTGCTCCACAATTAATCTCTCCATGGAAGTGTTGATGCTGTGCATAACCTCCCTGGTCTCCGCCTGAAGGTACTGCCCGGTTTCATCTGCAAAATAAAGAGTCAGCTCCGATTTTTCGTAAGCGTTGACATCACTGATATTGTCCATAAAATCCGAGGCCGACAGCATTCCCACCGGATTTCCGGAAGAGTCCATCAAAGGCTGTTCCCCGCTGTAAATATTCAGATATTCCACTCCCGGGATCTGGGTCATGGTCTTTGTAAGAGCAGCCCGGCACAGGATCTCCTGGCTGGAACTCATCATGGTGTAATTGGCGTCAAAATACATATACAGCACATTCTGGTCCCACTGCAGCCGCTGCAGTTCCACCTTGGAAGACAGCGGCGAAGCCGCATCCAGATCGGCCGGAACAGTACAGAGCTGCTGGTACAGTTCCTGAATCAGATCCAGAACATCCCGGGTCTCCGTCACATATTCCACCGGCTCCAGTCTGGTGATGCCGGTATTCAGATAATAGATCACATACTGATTTTCCTCCGGATTGGATACCGGCACCTCCTGTTTCTGGCAGCCTCCCAAAAACAGCACGGCAAAAACCACAAGGAAAATCCATTTTATCCATAATTTATTCATTCTCCGCCACCTGCCTTTTTCTTTTCTGCGGAGTCTGCAGCTGCCTGCTTCCTGTGGCGGCCCTTTTCTCCTTGCTCAGCAGGGCTTTTTCTCTTTTCCTCTCCCTTTGTCTTTCTCCCGGCGTATCCGCCGCCCATCCAGAACCCCTTTAAAGCCGGTGAATTCTTCGGTCCTGCAGCCGGAATATTTTTCCCGGAACCGGCCGGCAGATATGTCAGAGGGATCCTGACGGTAAATACCGTTCCTTCCCCTTCCTTACTCTCCACCTTTATGCTTCCCTGATGCATCAGCACGACGCTTTTTGTAATGGCAAGGCCCAGTCCCGTGCCTCCCGTTTCTCTGGACCGCGCTTTGTCCACACGGTAAAAGCGCTCAAAAATATGCTCCTGGAACTCTTCCGGAATCCCGATGCCCGAATCCGCCACTGTCACATAAAAAGCCTTATGGTCCGCATCCAGCGTAACCTTCACCCATCCGCCTTCTTTATTGTATTTGATGGCATTTTCCACCAGATTGTTAAAGGCAAGGGATAATTTAACCTCATCCACATCGGCGGTCACTTCCCGGATACTCTCAAAGATCAGCTCCACATTCCGCTTTCCGGCAATGGGACGCAGCCGTTTTAAGATAACCTCCATCAGGCTGTTTACCGACATCTGGGTAATGTTCATCTGATCCAGAGCCGTCTTATCCATCTTTACCAGAGACAGCAGATCATCAATGATCTTGCTTTCCCGGTCGATCTCATCGGAAATATCTGACATAAATTCCTGATACAGCTCCACCGGCGCATTTTCCATCCCCATAAGGGAATCTGCCAGTACCCGAATGGAAGTGATGGGCGTCTTTAATTCATGGGATACGTTAGAAACAAATTCCTGACGGGACTGATCCACCGCCTTAAGCTTTGACAAGGTGCGGTTTACCGCATCGGATATTCCCCGGGTTTCCTGGTAGGTATATTCACCAATATCACTGTCAAAATCACCCTCCGATGCCTTCTCCAGCATCTGTACAAGAACGCGGAAAGGCTTGGTCAGCAGATTTGCGGCGCAGACAGAGGCCAGCAGAAGGAATACGCCGAAAAACATCACCAGAAAACCGGATTCTTCCTGAAGACCATCTGTCAGGCGGTTGATATACTCTGTGGAAGCCGCCATAACCAGCACACCCTGGATACGCCGTTCCGGCGTATTTTCATATATGGGAAACGTCTGGACAAAGTAATTTTTCTCGCTGTTGTTGATATTGCTGCTCTCCCCCTGAAAACAGCGGATCACTTCTTCCGATATGGCGATCTTCCCCTCGGCCTGTCCGAAGGTGTCTTTAATAATATGGTAATTCTGATCCACAATAACGATCCGCCCATGGAAAAGATCTGCCGTTACATTAATCTCCGTATCGAAGGAAGGGTCCTTTACCGTTTCTGTCATGTATCCGGCCCGGGTCATCTTGCTGCTGAGAATCAGACACTGGTTCTGTACATCCACGCTCCGGCTGTCCACCAGCTGCTTTTCCGTGGAGCTGGTCTGGATCCGTCCGTAAATACAGGCGGGTAGCAGGCCAATCAGAAGAAAAAGAAGCACCAGCGGAACCCGGATGCTGAATTTTTTATCTTTTAAACGGGCTTTCCAGTCCTTCATCTTAAATAAAACCATGCTTTCCACCTTGCTTTTTAGTAATCCAGCACTTTGGTACAGGCAATGGCCAGAGATCCCGGACCAATATGGCAGGAAACGCTGAGGGACAGCGGATCTGCGTGAATCTCAAAAAACGGATACTGTCTGGAAAGTTCCTCTTTCAGTTCCATAGCCGCCTGCTCATTATCCGTATGTGCAATCTGCAGGTAGGTGTGCCTGCCCTCTTTATCGCCGAACCGCGTCTCCATATCTTTCTGGATGGCAGACAGCATAACGCTTTTGGCCTGCTTCATGGTGCGGACCTTTGTAAAGGCATCCAGCTTCTCTCCCTGGATCGTCAATACCGGCTTGATCCGCAGAAGGGTTCCCAGGGCAGCTGCCGCAGGCGTTACCCGTCCGCCTTTTTTCAGGTATTTCAGCGTATCCACAGTAATGTAAATACTGCTGTCAAACTTTGTTTCCTCCAGACGGTTTTTGATCTGCTCTGCCGTATAACCTTTCTGTGCCATGCCGAGGGCATCCATCACAGACTGGCGCTGTGTCACGGAAATTCTCTGGTTGTTTACCACAAATACTTTTCCTTCATAATCCTGTGCCAGCATCATGGCAGTCTGGCAGGATCCGCTTAAGCCGCTGGACATGGGGATATGGACAATGGCCTCATACTCCTTTAAAAGTTCATCCCAGAGTCTGGTCACATCCTGGGGTGCCGGCTGGGATGTGGATATATCCGCCCCCCGGGCCAGCATCTGAAAAAAATCTTCATGATTTAAATCAATATCTTCAAAATACGTTTTCCCATCTGCCATAAAAGGCATGGGAATCACCGAAATGCCCAGTTCTTTTCCTTCTTTCTGGGTAATTCCGCTGTTGCTGTCTGTAACGATTGCAATTTTCATGTTCCCTCTCCTCGCTGGAATCCATTCATTACCTGAATAATTCAGATACTTTTATTATTGTAGCTTATTTTATCCAGAAAGGGAAGAGGATACCGCCAGAAAGATTTTGGAAAGAAGTGCAGCCTGCCCGGCAAAGACTCCCGCATGCAGGCATGGCAGACGTTTGCCAGGTGTATCGCAAAAAAATCCCCTCTGCCTGTGCTGGCAAAGGGGATTGGTCTCCATGCTTTCTGTAAAGCCGGTATTGTAATTAAAGCAGTGCTTCCTTTACTTTCAGAACCACCTTCTTTACTGCGGCAGGCTCACCTGCTGCGATGCAGGGACGGTGAATATCATTGGAGAAGAAAATGCAGTAAGCACCCGGAGTTACATCAACGAAGGCTTCATTTTCCAGATTCGTATAGAAGCATGCATCCTTTCCTTCCGGATTCTCCAGAATCTCCTCGGAACCGGTATAGGGAACATATCCCATGCGCTCAACGCCGGATACAATGTACTGAATATCCAGATACAGCTCATGCTTCTCAGCACGGCGTTTTTCAAAGGGCTGTGTGGTAACTTCCTGAACCATGGCGTAGATATCGCGGCCTTCAATTTCGTAAGTGCCGACTTCCATAGATGCCAGGTCCTTATCCTTCAGCCAGTCAAGAGCCTTCTGAATGGCCTCCGGGTACTTATAAGGACATGCAACAGCTTTTGTAGATGCAAAGATCATGGTATATTACCTTCCTTTCTCATTCTGTTATCTGCCCTTATTCTAGCACAATCTCTGCTGATTTACCAGAACTGTTTGCAAAAAAGCCCTGTATTTTCCAATTTTTATACAGCTGCCAGTTTTTTGCCCAGATCCACGCAGGCGGCCTCTGCATCCTCATCCGGCGCCTCATTGCACATGGCCTCTTCGCCGCCCAGCACTGCAGCGCCTGCGTTCTGCATCCGCTCAACCCAGTCGCGCATCCACTGGCCGTCTCCCCATCCGTAGGAACCGAAAAGTCCAATGGTTTTCCCGGCAGCAAATCCTTCCACTTCCGTGACGAAATCTTCCATAACCGATTCCTCCAGCTGCTCTGCTCCCATAGCCGGGCAGCCCAGGGCAAAAACCGGCATATCCTTTAAATCCGAAGCCTGGGCCTGATCTACTACGATCACGTCCGCCTCTTTTCCGCCTTCCCGGATTCCCTCAGCCACAAAATTGGCCATAGCCTCTGTATTTCCGGTTCCGCTCCAGTACACAACTGCAATCTTGCTCATCTTATCCTCCATTTCTGCTGCACTTTCTGCAGCACATTTGATTTTCTGCTTCAGCCGGCCGCCTGTATCGTTTCCTGCCAGCAGCAGTTCTTCCATTCTCTGACGGCCTCCGACACCTCCAGGCCCTGTCCGGTCAGTTCCGCCAGGCCCCTCCGGGCCTTGTCATACAGCTGGAAGGTGCGTTTCGCCTCCTCGGCATTGGCATACACTTTCCAGTAGCCGCTGCAGAGGAAATTTTCGCCGTTGTTCTCCATAAAGCCTTCTACATCCGCCAGAGGATATCCCAGCAGCACACCCAGTTCATGGGGAAACGGAAGTCTTTTTTCCATGTATCCGGCATACTGCTTCTGAAGGCGGCCCAGGATCCCATTTAAGCACTGGTCGGTATATCCCAGCCTCTTAAGGAAGTCCGCCCGCTTCCTACACTGCAGAACCTCATCCATCAGTTCCCGGCGATAGACAAAGAGCACAATCTTTCCTCTTCCCGGCTTCTTTCCATCCCGCAGGCTTCCATAAAGAACATGAATGCCGACCCGGGTATCCTTAAGGAGACGGCAGGCAGGCCGCAGGTTTCGGGAATCTATGATCAGAAGATTAGACGGCTTGATCCCCAGAAGAACCGGTGCGCACTGAAAAGCTGCCTGGCAGTTAAGGCACACCCTTTCCTGGGGCGGCAATCCCATATCCATATTTCCTTTTCCTCTGACTGCAGAATCTCGATTCATCTGACCACTCCTTTGAATCCTCCCGGCCTGGGCCGTTTTTTATCGTGTATGCGTGCATTTAGTTAGTTATAACTAACCCGCAAAAATCAATATACCAGATTTTTCTTCTGTTTTCAAGCAGTGGTACTGATGAAAAATCTCAATAATCCTTTTTCCTGTGCAAAAAATATAAATTGACCGAAAAAATGCAAAAAAATATTTTTTTCAAAAACCACTTTTCAAATCCTGTCTTTTGTGCTATACTACATGTGTTCGGGGCATTAGCGCAGTTGGGAGCGCGCCACACTGGCAGTGTGGAGGCCACGGGTTCAAGTCCCGTATGCTCCATGTTTAAAACCTTGCAGATACGTGAAGGCGTGTTGGCAAGGTTTTTTGTTTCCTGGTTTTTCGGGTTCCTCAATCCCATCCGGAATCATAAATCCGAAGCAGGATCCGGATCAGGTCATTGACCGGTTTTGACAGAACGCTTCCCTTATGGTAAGCCGCCCCCACATAAAATACCGCCGGCGGTTCCACAGGAAAACGGCAGATATCCTTTGATGCTTTCATAGACCGGGGGATAAAAGCCAGACCTTTGTGATTTGCCACCATATTCAGGGAAGCATCCAGATCGCTGATCTCACAGAGGACGCGGGGCGTAAAGGAACAGCGCTCAAAAATCCTGTGCTCCATCATCCGAAAAAAACTGTTGGACTGATTCAGGATAAAAGATTCCTTTTCCAGGCAGGAAACATCGGCGCTTCCATTCCGGTCAAAATCCCCTGCCATTGGGTGGTCTTTTGGAAGAGCCAGCAGCAGTTCTTCCTTTCGTATGGGAATAAATTCCAGCATGCTGTGAGACGGTTCCCTGGATGCCATAACCGCCAGATCTGCCATGCCTCCCATCACATAATCCTTTGCGATGGCTGCATTTCCATTTATGGTACTGAGAAGGATATCCGGATGGCTCTTCTGGAATTCCGGGAGCACATCTTCTGAAAAGCCCGGGAGAAGGGCGTTGTTATACACCATGGTGATCTGCTTCCTTTCTTCGGAATTCTGCCTGCGGATCTCCTCCAGAGCTTTCAAATAAATGCTCATCACCGACCTGGCGCCGTTTACATACACCTTTCCCGCATCTGTAAGCACCAATTCATTTTTCTCCCGGCGAAACAATTTGGCACCCAGCTCTTTTTCCAGCTTTTTGACCTGCTGGCTCAGAGCCGGCTGCGTTACCAGGAGGCGGTCTGCCGCCCGGGAAAAACTCTTTTCTTCCGAAATGGCAATCACATATTCCAGCTGCTGGGTGTTCATTCTCTGTTTCCCTCCTTCTGAAATTCCTGGTAAATCGCCCTGGCATAACCATTCATGGCCGGCTGATACATGGGATTATCCTTATCCTGACAAATCACCAGATATGCCAGATACCGCTCCGCCTCACTGAGAACCTGGTTTTTCCGCAGAATCATGGCAAGATTCAGATAATACCGGGGAGCAATCGAAAAATACACAATATCCTCCGCGTCCTTCACCATGGCAGACCGGGGCATGAGACCGGCTCCCGCTCCCTGACGAATCATGTTGCTTAACACCAGATTGTTATTGGTCTCAAACACCACCGTGGGATAAACTCCCTCCTTGGCAAAAATATTGTCGGAAATAACCCGCACTGTAGTTCCGGCAGAAAGAAGTACAAGAGGCGTGTCCGCCAGCTCCGACACCGAAATAGATTCCAGCTTTTCCGGATACCCTTCCGCCGACAGTCCCCGAGCAGCCAGACGGTGAAAGGCCGGCACTCCTACCACCACTTCTTCCCGCGAAACAATGATATAATCAAATTCCGGATCCTCGCTGTCATAACAGGATCCCAGGGCAAAGGACACCTTGCCCTCTCTCACCAGGCTGCGCAGATCGCTCATGTAGGATTCTCTGATTCCCACTTTCACATCGGGAAAGCGGCGGCTGAACCGGGCGAAAATCTGGGCCACCATAATGGATCCCCTGAGGGGTGTGGCTCCCACCGTAATGATCTCCCGCTGTTCATGAGTCAGCTGGTAGATGGCCTGATAGGTCTGGTCCCTTACCCGGAGAATCTTTCTTGCCGCGTCCACATAAATCCTTCCGGCAGGTGTAAGGGTAAGCTTCTTCTTCTCCCGATAAAACAGATCTGTGCCCAGTTCCCTTTCCAGACGGGATAAGAACACGCTTAAAGTAGGCTGGGAAACCCCAAGACGTTTTCCCGCTCTGCTCAGGTTTCCTTCTTCCGCGATGGCCGTAACATAACTCATGGTTTTTACATCCATTTCCTCATCCCCGTTCTCAGTGTTCTCTTTTCATCATAAATTCTTCCGGCTTTCTTGTCAAAGACTTTCGATTGTTTTTATAGTTTTTACTTATATCTTATATAATCATTGCTGGATTGAACCCGCCAAAGAATCAATATATAATGATTAACGTAACAACAAAGCAAAAGATAATCTGCACAATCCAGGCGGCCAACCTTCATGAAGGGAGAAGGCAAATTATCCATTTTGTATTGTAACTGTTCAGAAAAATGCATCTTCTTGACCATGTGTTGCCGGACAAGAAACATTGGATATTTATCCGATAGGAAAAAGCGGGCAAAAGCTTGCTGATACACAAACTTAACACCTGTTTTTGCCCGCTTTTCCCACCGCGCTGAACGGTTGCTTTGTATTAAGTTTCATAATGGAGGATTGTCTTATGTCTACACAACTTTTGATTACCTTATGCATTCTGGCATTCCTGGTAGTAATGCTTCTTACCCATAAGCTTCCTTACGGTGTGTCAGCAATGATCTGCTGCGTGCTTTTCGTGTTCTTCGGCATCCTGGATCTGCAGACGGCATTCTCCGGTCTTTCCAGCAGCACCACCCTGATGATCGCTCCCATGATCGTTGTGGCCAGCGCCCTGGGAAAAACCAGTTTGATTCGTCGTCTTCGTCACATCATGAACAGGCTTCAAGGCAAAAGCGGTATGCTGCTGGTGCTTGGCATCTGCGGCATGACCATCATTCTTTCCCAGTTAATGGGACAGATCGCGTGCATCTCCGTAATGCTTCTGTTCTTACAGACTTTGGACGATGAAAGCGAGTACTCTCCCGCCCGTATGCTTTTCCTGGTAGCTACCATCAACTGTATCGCTACCTCCAAGATTCCCATCGGTATGGGCGCCACCATGCCTGGTACCATCAACTCCTACTATCAAGGTCTGGTTGGCCCGGAAGACCTGCTGGGCATCACCGATTACATGAAGGCCGGTCTGCTGCCGCTGATCGCAGGAACCATCTACTGCGTACTGTTTTACCGCCTGATCCCCAACGGATCCATCGACAACGGACAGGTAAAGGATGTTAAGGACGCAGAACCCATCTCCAAGAAAGATGAGATGTTCATCTTCGGCGTATTTATCGCCATTATGGCAGGCTTCATGTTCACCAACCAGTTAGGAAGCGATATTACCAACGTCATTCCCGCTGCCGGCCTTCTGGTTCTGATCGTGTTCAAAGTATTAACCATTCCGGAAGTGATGAAGTCTTTAACCAGCGACATGGTATGGATGGTTGCCGGTATGAGCGTTGTTTCAACCGCTCTTTCCACCACCGGCGCTGGCGAGTTAATCGGCCAGACCGTATTAAACATCCTGGGCGGCAACCCCAGCGGACTGTTCGTATCCATCGTATTCTGTGTAACCGTTACCATTATGACCAACTTCATGTCCAACATGGGAACCATGGCCCTCATGAGCCCCATTGCCGCTTCCACTGCCTTAGCCGGCGGCATGAACGTAAAATCCATCGTGCTGATCTGCTGCGTATCCGCATGGTTCGCGGTAGTGCTTCCCACCGGATGTTCCGGTGCCATGATGGCTTTCGGTATCGGCAACCACAACGCCTTTAAGCTGATGAAGTTTACCCTTCCTCTGGTGCTGCTGCTGATGATCTCCCTGGTCATCGGAATCAACATTTTCTTTCCCATCTACGGTTAATGAAGAAAGGAACGTGTATTATTCATGAAAAAAGTAATTAGCCCTGGTTTCGCCAAGAAAACCATCAACCTGATTGACAACATTGTTTACTCCCATCAGAAGGACTTAAAGGGCAATCCCATGGAATTAAAGATGAGCATCATGGTTCAGAACGGCAACAGCGAAATGCGTCTGGCTGCCGGGGAAGATGATCCTAAGGCGGATCACAGCCCCAAGCCGGCTCTGTTATGGATTCCCGGCGGCGGCTGGAGAGGCGCAGACAAGAACCTGATGTTAGGCGAAATGAGCGAGTTCGCCAGAGCCGGATATGTGGTTGCTTCCATATACTACCGCAGCAGCGCCGAGGGCCACTGGCCGGATCAGCTCATCGATGTGTTAACTGCCATCCGCTTCCTGCGGGCCAACGCGGAGAAGTACGAGATCAACCCGGACAAGATCGGCGTCTTCGGACGGTCCGCCGGCGGTCACCTGGCAGCCTTCGCCGCCTGCAACCTGGACGGCTATGAGACAGATGAGTGGAAGGGCTACTCTACCAAGGTACAGGCCTGCTGCAATATGTTCGGTCCCGTTGATACAACTGCCTTAATGCTGGCTGAGCAGGCAAAATTTTCCGATCCCAGTTTCCGCTGGCATAAGGTTGAGGATACCCACGGCGGCGCCCTGTTAGGCGGAGATCCGACCACCATGGTAGAGCGCTCCGCTCAGGCAAATATGCTGAACTACATCAATCCCGGCATGTGCCCCATGCAGATTCTCCACGGCAACAGCGATCCCATCGTTGCCATTGAGTTAAGCAGCGACCGTCTCTATGACAAAATGGTGGAAGCCGGATTGGAAGACCAGACCGAGTACTATGTTCTGGATCATGCCGGCCACGGCACCAGAGAATTCTTCCAGGATTCCGTAAAGGAACTGATGATCAATTTCTTTGACAGGTATTTAAAATAAGCCATTTCCTTTTTGCTCATATAAATAGTGAAGCGCCCGGCTGACATTCCAACAGCCGGGCGCTTTACTCTGATAGTCCTGCCGCCGATTAGGCGGCATGTATTCGATACCTCACCGGATTCCAGCAAAAGCCACAGCAATTGCACCATAACCTGCCACAAGAACATACATTCCCTGGGGGTCTTAAAAAAGTGTTGTATCTTACTGCTTTTAACTCCGCAATAAACAACGGCTGCAAAAATCACAATTACCGCAATTCTCGCCCCTAATTTTCCTTTCATATATGATACCGTTCTGGATAAACAGGCTTTATGAAAAAAAGCAGACCATAGGTAATCCATGCAAGATTAGAAAATACCCCGTTGTGGAAAATAAATGCCAGTAAATTATCAATCAATACACCAAGGACCAAGTCGGACTGGCAGAAAATATGAGACTGTTGATTGACGCAGTTCACGGCCGCCCAACTTATTCCAAGAGCGGAAATAAGTTGCAGAACCTCTTTTCTTGGCCTGCTATACTAATGCCATAAAGAAAAACAAAACACCAGAAAGGGGTATCAGTTATGAAGAATATGAAGAATCAAATGAAGAAATTTGCAGCTGCCTGTTTCGCGGCACTGGCGATCATCGCAGCGGCCGGAATGACGTCCTTCGCGGCCACGGAAACCACCACCTGCACGAACTGCGCGGGCAGCGGCAAGGCGGTCTGCACCTGGTGCGACGGAGAAGGCTGGATGACAGCCGCGGGAACCAGGTACGAATGCATCAGCTGCGGCGCCACAGGAATCAGAGACTGCCTGCAGTGTCTGGGAAAGGGAACAAAGACAACCGGTACGCCGGACCCGTCCCCGGCAGCTGCGCAGCCCGCAGCCGGCCAGACGATGATCTTCAGTCCGGTTATGCTTCCCTCCATCGGCATGGGAACCATGGACACCCATACAACCTGCCCCATATGTCAGGGAACCGGAAGGAAGGTCTGCACCTCCTGCAGCGGAAATGGTTTCCGTGAAACAAGAAAATCCGGAATCGATCTGGGATACGGAAGCTCCTTCTACTGGGTTAAGAGCGGCTGCGCGGCCTGCAGCGGCGCAGGCCAGGCGATGTGCACCCACTGCGGCGGAGATGGAATGATATAAAAATCTGAGATACACACCAAGAAGGGGCTATCAGTTAATGCCTATTTTTAACCCCTGGCATGCTGGGAAGAGACAATCCCAGAGAATTCGGACTTTTTTAAAGACCGAATTCTCTTCCGGACTGTCTCTTCCTTTTTGTTCTTCTTATTTCAGGGCGCCAAAACCCCTTGTTTGGATTTTTTCCTCTGAACGGTAGTTAAAACGCCGGAAGTCCCGGTACCATTTATAATTCCTCCAACAGTTCTTCAATACTCATTTCTATTCTTTCGTCTTCGTTACCTTTGAATGTACATGCAAGTGAAACAAGGTCAACACGCCCTTCTCTCGCATACACAATCTTTCGACCTATAACCAAAATCGCCGCAGATAATTACGTAGTCTTTCTTTCTCAGTTCGTTCTGTGAAACTCTTGATATACAAAAAGAAAAACGCCATAGACAATCAGAGTTTTTCTGACTGCCCATGACGTTTTTCTTTTTACATAACGTTTTCAATCTGCCTTGTTTCGGATATAAAAGGAAAGAAACAATGGCTTTTTTATTTTTTACAGAACCTACAAAATCACCTTCGCCGGACACTTCTCCGCGCATTTGCCGCAGCCCGTACACTTGCTGTAATCGATGACTGCCACATTATTATCCATATGGATGGCATCGAACTCGCACTGCTTCGTACATAAGGTACATCCGATACATCCCACCTGACACTTGGCCTTTACATCCTTGCCCTTATCATGGGAAGCGCACTGCACCAGATGCTTGGCGCTGTAGGGCACCAGTTCAATCAGATGCTTGGGACAGGCTGCCACGCACTTGCCGCAGGCTACGCATTTTTCCTTATCCACCTGGGCGATGCCGTCGATTACATGAATGGCGTCAAACTGGCAGGCTGCCACGCAGCTTCCAAATCCCATGCAGCCGTAGCTGCAGGCCTTGGGGCCGGAGCCGGGAATGACAGATGCCTTGGAGCAGTCTGCAATTCCATTGTACTGATACTGTACTTTCGCCTGATCGCAGGTTCCCTTGCATTTAACGAAAGCCACTTTCTTTTCTGCTGCCTCTGCAGATGTACCCAGGATGGCGGCAATCTTCTCTCCTACCGGCGCGCCGCCTACAGGACAGGCATTGGCGGGAGCTTCCCCTGCCGCAATGGCCTTTGCCAGGGCATCACACCCGGCAAAACCGCATCCGCCGCAGTTATTTCCCGGAAGTTCTTCCCGGATCGCCTGTTCTTTTTCATCTACCTCAACCTTAAACTTCTCGCCGAAAAGTCCCAGGCCGATTCCTACAATAATACCTGTTGCCGCAATAACTGCTGCGGCGATTATAATCGCTGTTACATTCATTTTCGTCTCCTCCTTCTATAATAATCCGGAAAATCCGAAAAATGCGATGGCCATAAGGCCTGCGGTTACCAGTACAATGGGAGATCCCTGGAAGTTGTAGGGAATATCGTTGCCTTCGATCCGCTCCCGGATTCCTGCCAGCAGAACGATGGAAATCGTATAGCCAACGGCGGTACCTACACCATTAATCACGCTTTCCGCAAAATTATAGCTGTTCTGTACATTGGTCAGAGCCACACCCAGCACAGCGCAGTTGGTGGTAATCAGTGGCAGGTATACACCCAGAGCGTTATAAAGGGATACCATACACTTTTTTAAGAACATTTCCACGATCTGCACCAGGGCAGCGATAACCAGGATAAACACGATCGTCTTCAGATAATCCAGCCCCAGAGGCGCCAGCACAAACTGATAAATCAGGCTGGCCACAATGGAAGCGATGGTAATAACAAAGATAACGGCGCCGCCCATACCGGCAGCTGTCTCTACCTTCTTGGATACGCCTACGAAGGAACAGATGCCCAGGAACTGGCTCAGCACCACATTGCTCACTAACGCCGAGCTTATGGCGATTATAAGTAATTCTTTCATTTCGCTCTCCTCCTATTCCCCTTTCGCCTGATCATGACCGGAACAGTGCAGGCAGTCGCCGTTGCAGCCTGTTACCTTGCCCTTCTTAACAGAGCCATTGGTCGCACAGGGCAGTTTCAGCTTGTTCTGGATGGCAGTCAGTGCAGCCAGAACGAAAAATGCACCCGGTGCAAGGATGAAAATGGAAATGGGCTGGAAAGAGGACGGCAGGATCTGCATTCCGAAAATCGTTCCTGCGCCTAACAGCTCACGGAAAGCGCCGATTAATACCAGGGCAATGGTAAAGCCCAGGCCCATGCCGATTCCGTCGAAAGCGGAAACCAGAGGCTTATTCTTCATGGCATAGGACTCCGCCCGTCCAAGAATAATACAGTTTACTACAATCAGAGGGATGTAAATTCCCAGTGCGCTGTACAGAGAAGGAACGAATCCTTCCATCAGCATATCTACCACCGTTACCAGAGAAGCCACTACCACGATCTCACCTGGCAGGCGGACCCGATCCGGAATCACGTTCCGGAGAACGGAAATCAGAAGGTTTGCCGCCACCAGTACTGCGGTGGTGGAAAGGCCCATGCCCAGACCGTTTATGGCGGAGGTGGTTACCGCCAGCGTGGGACAAAGGCCCAGCATCTGCACAAAGATGGGATTTTCTTTCCAGATGCCGTTATAAATACGTTCAGTATATTTATTCATGCTGCTGCCTCCTACTGTGCTATACAATTCTCCGCGAAGTAAACAGCTGCGTTCACCGCTCCGGTAACTGCCGAGGAAGTGAAGGTTGCGCCGCTGATGGCCGCAATCTGATTATCCGCTGAAGGAGAAGTTTTCGTTACCTCAAAAGTCTGAAGGCTCTTTCCTGCAAACTGATCCTTAAATTCCGGATTTTCCGCGTTCATGCCCAGACCCGGCGTCTCACTGATGGACAGGAAACCGATTCCCGTAATCTGTCCTTCGGCAGTAATGCCGGTAGCAACCTGGATCGTTCCGTTATAGCCGTCAGTAGAAGTGGATGTGATCAGATAACCGATTACATTTCCGTCTGCATCCAGAGCTTCCTGTGCCGCATCTACGGTTACATTTCCGTAGCCCTGGCTGGAAATCTCCTCTCCGCAGGAGTCTACTGCAGACTGCAGTTCATCGGAAATCTGGAAACCGGCAGCATCGGGATAAACCTCCTGGTAGGTGGCCGTATTGGCAGCCAGCTGAGCCGCTGCAATGGGCTCTAAGGTAACCTCATGAACCAGACCTAAGGCGAAGCCGGCAATCAGGGTAATGACACATAAGATCGCTGCGTCTTTCATAATTCCTTTCATGCTTTTTTCCCCTCCTTTCCAAAGGCCTTGGGAAGCGTCACCCGCTCAATCATGGGAACAAGCAGGTTGCTTAAGATGATGGCGTAGGATACGCCTTCCGGAGAAGCTCCCCACAGACGGAAGATTCCGGTAAGAAGGCCTAAAATAACGCCGTATACGATCTGTCCCTTTGGCGTAATCGGGCTGGTCACGTAGTCGGTAGCCATAAAGAACGCACCGAAGATCAGACCGCCGGAGCAGACTTCACAAATCACATAGTAGGGATCAAAGCCGCCGAATAAGAACAAGAACACTGCTGCTGTGCCGATATAAATAAGGGGGATCCTGGGACTGATCACTTTCTTTACCAGCATGTAAACTGCACCGATCAGCAGAGCCAGAACGGATACCTCGCCGATGGTTCCGGGAATCCGTCCGATCACAAGAGCTGCCAGGTCTACCGTCTCTCCGGAACGCAGCATCGCCAGAGGCGTAGCGCCGGAAACACTGTCAAATCCAAGGCTTGCAGAAGAAAAATCATTCATCATTCCCGCAAAAGAGATCAGCAGGAAGCATCTTGCTGCCAGAGCCGGGTTCATAAAATTCTGTCCCAGTCCGCCGTAAAGCTGCTTTACTACAATAATAGCAAATACGCCGCCAAGAACGGGAACCCATACCGGGATCTCCGGAGGCATATTCAGCGCCAGAATCATACCTGTCACCAGGGCACTTCCATCTGCAATGGTTATGGGCCGCTTCATGGCCTTTTCAAATATGTATTCGCTGAGCACACAGGCCGCCATGGTGAGGATAATCACTAACAGCGCGTTGAACCCAAACTGATACACACCGAAGGCTGCCGCCGGTATCATGGCAATCAGCACATCGTACATAATGTTTTTCGTCGTCACCGTGTCCCTAACGTGAGGGGAAGATGATACATGCAATAATCGTTCCATTCTTTATTCCCTCCTACGCCTTTTTCCTGCGGTTCGCCGCCACCTGTCTGCGGAGATCCTTAAAGGCCTGGGTTAAAGGCCGTCTCGCAGGACATACATACGTACAGCTGCCGCATTCCATACATTCCATGCCGTTTACCTTCTCAAAGGCTTCGCAGTCATTGTTCAGCGCAGCCTTCATCATCATCGGCGGAATCAGGTGGCTGGGACATGCTGCCACACACCGGCCGCAGCGGATACATGGCGTGGGCTCCTGAGCCGCCACCATGTCTTTCGTAAAGCAGGTTAAAGCGGAAGAAGTCTTGGACACAGGAAGATCAAGGGAGAATAAGGCCTGTCCCATCATAGGGCCGCCTGAGATCACCTTCTCCGGCTCCGCCTTAAATCCTCCGGCTGCCTCCACCAGTTCCTGATAATTGGTTCCCAGCTTTACTTTGAAGTTCTGGGGATTCGCTATAGCATCACCGGTCACAGTGATGATCTTGCGGATCAATGGCGTCTGGAGACACACTGCATTGTAAATGGAAACCACCGTGTCGATATTATCCACGATGCATCCCACATCAGCCGGCAGCATGGAGGAATTTACCTTTCTTCCGGTGATGGCATAGATCAGGGAACGCTCGCCTCCCTGGGGATACTTGGTCAGAAGCTCCCGAACCTCTATGCGGGGTTCATCCTTTACCAGTTCCTGAAGCTTTTTGATGCCTTCCGGTTTGTTATTCTCGATGCCGATCACGCCTTTTGCATGATCAAACAGGGAGAGAATTACCTTAAGACCGCCTACGATCTTCTCCGGCTCTTCCAGCATCAGCCGGTAGTCGGAAGTCAGATACGGCTCACACTCTGCGCCGTTTACCAGGATGTAGTCAATCTTGTTTTCATCCTTGGGTGTCAGTTTTACATGAGTGGGGAATCCGGCGCCTCCCAAACCCACGATACCAGCTTCTTTAATAATGCTGCGAATCTCGTCCTTGGAAAGCTTCGTATAGTCCCGCTCCTCACCAAAATGAGGAACCGTCTCATACAGTCCGTCATTTTCCACCACAATGCTGGTTACCATCTGCCCGTTTACCATCAGCCGCGGCTCAACTGCCTTTACCTTTCCGGATACGGAACAGATGACATTTGCCGAAATAAAGCCGCCGGCTTCGCCGATCTTCTGTCCTGCCAGCACAGAATCGCCTTTTTTCACCAGCGGTTTCGCCGGCGCACCGATATGCTGGGACATGGGAAATACCAGATCGCCCTTTGGCAGCAGCTCCTGAATCGGCTTGTTTTCCGACAGCTCTTTTCCTTCATAGGGATGAATGCCGCCCTTAAATGTAGCCAAACCCATCTTTTTACCCTCTTTCTATTGCTTTTTCAGTTATTATTTTAGTATAGCACAGATTAATCGTGTATACAATTTGTTTTTCATAAGAAACACTCTTATTTTTATTCATATTGACCATTTTTTTCGTCCATTTCCAGAAAAAACCGCCTTATTTTTGTTAAATTTTACACAAACCTGCCTTTGCGGTATGCCACAGCACCAAGAAGCAGGCTCAGCATCCAGCCCCAGAAAACATCGATTGCCGAATGCTGCTTGATAAACATGGTGGACAGACAGATCAGTATTGTTGCTGTCCAGGACAAAAGTCTCACCGGCCGGTTGTGTTTAAAAGACGCAGAACGGCAGACTACAATGTGTATGGCCACAGTACTGGACACATGAATGGACGGGCACACATTATTGGGCGTATCCACAGTTCTCAGGAAACGCACAATCCCGGCACAGAAATTATCTGCCTGAATATCCCGGCGCAGATGCAGTCCGTTTGGCCACAGCGCGTATATGATCAGGCAGATTGTCATTCCCGTAAACATAATAAAGGCCAGCCGGAGAAACGAGTCCTTTTCCTTCAGCATGAAATAAAGAAGAAATCCCGGCACCCACAGGTACCATAAAAAATACGGCAGTACGAACCATTCATTAAAAGGAATCCAGTCATCCAACGCCGAATGGATTATGTACTTCGGCTCCGGTACAAAAGCCTCCAGGGCAAAAAAACCGATCAGATAAAAGACCAGATACAGATTAATCAGGCAATATGGGTGTGTTTTAATCCATCGAATCATCTTGCGTTTCCCTCTCAACAGTATAAATATGCAGTCTGGCATTGGTGCGGTTCTGCATGGATATTGCGGCTTTTTTGCCGCATCATTCATTATAACTGTTTTTCTGTTCTTTTTCCACCGGTTTGCAGCGTGGAATTTGCTCCTGCACTGAAGTTGACGATTTTAAGTCATCTGGAGTTTAAAAAAGAAGGACCGGCCATCCGGCCGATCCTGTTCTTGTTTTCTTCTGTTATTTTTTCTCTGCGATTTTTCTGTTATGCAGTTTTCTCAAATCTGGAAATCCATTCCTTCACCTCTGCCATCTCACCCTCCAGGTAATTTAAACGAACCTTAAAGACTTCTTTTTCGTTTTCTATCTTTAATGCTTCGTCCAGTTTTCTGTTCAGGTCAGCATGGCCTTCTGCAATAATCCGGATATTTCTGTCCGTAACATTCTCCAGATGCAGCATAAGACGTTCAAATTTCGCTTCCACACCGGCCCGGTAAATTTCTGTCTCCGCTTTCATTTCCGCCGTTTCGCGCCTGTGCATATGCATATCGATCTTCACTTCCTGCATCTCTGCCTTAAGTACTTGTACGTCGGATTTCGTCTCCTGTGCCTGTTCCTTAAGTTCATACACGCTGGTTTTCATCTCCTGCGTCTCTTTCTTAAGCACATACACATCGGACTTCACTTCCCGCATCTCTGTCTTAAGGTCCTGCACATCGGATTTTACTTCCTGCATCTCTGCCTTAAGCACTTGTACGTCGGATTTCAGTTCCTGCATGTCCGTCTTAAGCACTTGCACGTCGGACTTCAGTTTCTGCACGTCCGTTTTCACTTCCTGCATCTCCGTCTTAAGCACTTGCACATCGGACTTCAGTTCCTGCACATCCGCTTTCAGTTCCTGCATGTCCGTTTTTACTTCCTGCATCTCCGTCTTAAGCACTTGTACATCCGATTTCAATTCCTGTACGTCGGACTTCAGTTCCTGCACGTCCGTCTTCATCCCCTGAATTTCCGAGAGGATCCTGTCCAGTTTTTCGTTATCCGTCATTATACTCCTCCTTCGACGTACACTGCGAATCCGCTGCTTTCCGCTTCCCTCCTTCCCCTCGATAATTCCGGTCGCCTGTCCAATCCGCAGTGCACGATATCTCACCTCTCCAAGTGAGCATAGTATATCATAACGGATTAGAAAAGTCTATATATCACCCTATCCATTTTGAAAATTCTTCGTCCGTACATTTTACATAATGTGTGCCCGATACCAGATGCTCCGTGCCCTTTCCATAATCGATTCCGGAGGTCTTATAATCGTAGCTTTCCGCAATCCGCTGCTTTTCCACCACCGGATTCGGCGCCGGGATCGCAGACAGGAGGCTTCTGGTGTAAGGATGCACGGGATTTTCAAAAATCTCTTCCGTCGTTCCCGTTTCCAGAAGGTGCCCCAGGTGAAGCACGCCGATCCGGTCGGAAATGTACTTTACCATAGACAGATCATGGGCGATAAAGAGATACGCCGTTCCCATCTCCTGCTGAATATCCTTCATCAGATTTACTACCTGAGCCTGAATGGACACATCCAGAGCCGAAATGCACTCATCGGCAATAATCAGTTTCGGATTCATGATCAGCGCCCGGGCGATGCCTACACGCTGCCGCTGGCCGCCGGAGAACTGATGGGGATAACGGCTGGCATGCTCGGGAGCCAGCCCGACTTTCTTTAAAATCGCCTGGATTTTTTCCTCTCTTTCACGGGAATTCCGGTACATATGATGGATGTCCAGCCCCTCACCAATGATATCTCCTACTTTTTTTCTGGGATTTAAGGATGCCATAGGATCCTGGAAAATCATCTGCATCTGCGTCCGCAGACACCGACTGGCTCCACTGGTCAGCTTTCCGCTGATATCCATGCCTTCAAAGGAAATCTTTCCGGCTGTAGGATTGTAAAGGCGGATCACGCTTCGTCCAATGGTGGATTTGCCGGATCCGGATTCCCCGACCAGCCCGTAAGTCTCGCCGGGATAGATCTTAAAGGACACGTTTTCCACAGCCTTTACTGTATAACCGCTGCTGATTTTAAAATACTGTTTCAGACCCTCCACCGTAAGCAGAGGTTCTCCATTATAATTTACCGCCAATGTCCTGGGCCTCCTTTCTCATCCGCTGGATCCTGTCCTTAAGTTCCCTTGGCATCTCCACTTTGGGCGCCCGGGGATCCAAAAGCCAGGTAGCCGCGTAATGGGTATCCGTAATCTGAAACATCGGCGGCTCAGCCTTGTCATCAATCTCCAAAGCATAGCGGTTTCTGGGAGCAAACGCATCGCCCTTCTTTTCATGAAGCAGATTCGGCGGGGAACCGGGAATGGTGTAAAGCCGCTCATCCTTCGTATCCAGATCCGGCATGGCAGATAAAAGTCCCCAGGTATAGGGGTGCCGCGGATCATAAAAGATCTCATTGATGGAACCTTTCTCCACAATCTTTCCCGCATACATAACATTTACATAATCCGCCACCTTCGCCACAACGCCCAGATCGTGGGTAATATAAATAACAGAAATTCCTCTTTCCCGCTGAATTCTGCGGATCAGTTCAATGATCTTTGCCTGAATCGTCACATCCAGCGCTGTGGTGGGTTCGTCACAGATCAGAAGATCCGGATTGCAGGAAAGGGCAATGGCGATAACCACTCTCTGGCGCATGCCTCCGGAAAGCTGATGGGGATAATTCTTCATTCGCTTTTCCGGATCCTCGATTCCTACTTCTTTTAACAATTCTACAGCCCGGTTCCAGGCCTCTTTTTTTGGCGTCTTGAAATGCCAGATCATGCCCTCCATGATCTGCTTTCCAATGGGCATGGTGGGATCCAGGCTGGTCATGGGATCCTGAAATACCATGGCGATCCGCTTTCCATTAATGTGGCGGCGGATCCATTTCTTATCCTTGGTCAGGATATCCACCGTCTCCGGCGTCCCGTCCTCGTAATGATAGCTGAACTGAATTGTCCCCCGGGTCACCCGTGCATTGGAAGCCAGAATTCCCATAGCTGCCTTCATGGTAACAGATTTTCCGGATCCGGATTCCCCAACGATTGCCACAGTCTCGCCTTTATAGAGATCCAGGTTCACGCCGCGGATGGCATGCACCATCCCTGCAGTTGTCTGAAAGGAGATATCCAAATCCCGGATCTCCAGAATTTTTTCTTTTGATTCTGCCATAGTCGGTTACCTCACATTTCTTTCATCTTCGGATCGAGGGCCTCCCGCAGACCGTCTGCCACCAGGTTAAAGCTGAGCATCAGCAGCGCCATAACCACAATCGGCGGAATAATCTGGTAAGGATGCGTGGTGAAACTGTTAAATCCTTCGGAAATCAGGGATCCCAGCGAACACTGAGGCACGGGAATTCCCAGTCCGACGAAGCTTAAAAAGGCTTCCGTAAAGATAGCCGTAGGGATGGAAAACATAACCTGCGTAATGATCGGACCGATGATATTGGGGAGAACCTCGCGGAAAATAATGAAAAAGCTTCCTGCTCCCAGCGTCCTGGATGCCAGAACGAATTCCTGTTCCTTAAGCTTTAACATCTCCGCCCGGGCGATTCGGCTCATTCCCACCCATTCAGTCAGCATCAGAGCGAAGATAATGGTCACCATTCCCGGCTGCAGCACCAGAAGAAGCAGGGTAACAATAACCAGACGGGGAATGCCGTTTGCCACCTCCAGGATACGCTGCATGACCATATCCACTTTGCCGCCGAAATAGCCGGAGATCAGGCCGTAGCTCATACCGATCACCATATCAATAATGGCTGCCGCCACAGCGATAATCAGAGATACTCTGGCCCCGGACCAGGTTCTGGTCCAAATGTCCCGGCCGAAGTTATCACTTCCGAACCAGTAATACACATCATCCAGTTCCTTTTCCTCATAGTAATTCACTTTTTTGGAACCTGTAGTGGTGTTCATGGTCTCGCTTCCGTCAAAGATTCCGTAATCCTCCAGGATCTTTACTCTGGGCGCAAGGTTTTTCTGGCTTAAGTTCTGGCCGGAATAGGTATATTCATTCATCCCCGGTCCCACGACGGCCATAATGCCGATCAGCAGAATCAGCACCAGGCCAATCACTGCACTGGTCTTTTTCAAATACCGTGAAATCACATCACGCCAGAAACTCTGGGCAGCAAAATTTGTATCGATGGCAATCTCACCGGCATTGTCCTTAAGCCGGAAATCTGTCTCCACAGGAATATATGGGGCTTCCGCTGCGGCGGCGGCAGACAGGCTGGTTTTCTTAAACATATCAGTCGCCCTCCTTTGCCAGACGAATTCTCGGGTCAATAATTCCATAAAGGATATCCACCACCAGCATAATGCCAATATACATTGCAGAATAGATAAAACTTAAGGCAATAACTACATTATAGTCATTGGACTGAATCGCCGTTACCAGAAGGCTGCCCACGCCGGGGATCGCAAAAATCTTCTCTACAACCAGCGATCCGGTCATCAGATCCACAATCAGCGGCGCCAATACCGTAATGATCGGAATCAGCGCATTCCGCAGGGCATGACGGAAAATCAGCGCCGGGCCGGATATTCCCTTGCTTTCCGCCAGAAGCATATAATCGCTCCCCATTACCTCCAGCATCTCACTTCGCGTAAATCTGGCTATGGACGCCATGGTAAACATCGACAGAGATACACTGGGCAGGACACTGGAATTCAGTCCATCCTTCGCACTGTAAAGCATGGGAAACCACCCCATCTTAAATCCCAGGGAATAACTCAGCGCCAGGGCAAACACATAGGAAGGCACCGACACGCCAATAACAGAAATCACGGTAGCCAGAGAATCCCATATGGTATCATGCTTTATGGCTGCGATCAGCCCCAGAACCAGTCCAAGAACCGCACCGATTCCTACGGCAAAACCGCCGATGCCGATGGATACCGGAAGACGGGTCTGAATCAACTGGGCAATCGGGGTGTTTTTGGAAATATTGTAGCTGACCCCAAAATCACCTCTGAGCATATTTCCAACGTACTTAAAAAACTGGACAACCACAGGCTGATCCAGGCCGTACTTTGCATAGAGAGCCAGACGCTGATCATCATTCAGCTTTTCGTCATTAAACGGCGATCCCGGCATCAGCTGCATCAGAATAAACAAAACCAGCAGAATCACCAGAAGTGTAAACAGAGAAGTCAGGATCCGCTTTAGTATGTATTTCTTCACATTCTTCCTCCTTAAGTATGGGCGAAAAGATCCGCCCGTCTCGTTGCTGCAAAGCTGCCATTACCGTTCAGCCCTGCCATAAACAGCCAACCCATGCACCGCTTTTATGACAGGGCTGGACAGTAACGATCATATACAAATGGGAAATGAGGGCACCGCCAGAATGCATTCTGCCCTGGCAGCACCCTCAGACTGAAGCCCGACAGTACAGCAGCCGGACTATTCCGCCTTCACGGCGTTCTTATACACACGATTCAGCGCAACCGGGTGGAATTCAATTCCAGAAACATTGGAAGAAACCATCTCCGCATTGCACTGTGCATACAGCGGGAAGATAACCGCTTCGTCCATGACAATCTTCTCAGCATCATACAGTCTTGCCCAGCGTCCCTCAGCATCGGTGCAGAGATCACCAGTGGTACACTCAGCAATGATGGCATCATACTCGGCATTGCTCCACAAACCGTAGTTGTTGGAATTTCCGGTCACCCACATGCTTAAGTAGGTCATGGGATCTGCGTAGTCCGGGCCCCAGCGGGTAAGCCCAATCTGGAAGTTGCCGTTCTGCATATCCTCAACACGCTGTTTCTTCGGCTCGATTACCAGGTTTACGGTCAGGCCGGGAAGTGTAGTCTCCCACTGCTCCTTTAATACCTGGGCGACCTTCTGAGGAGCGTCATCGGCATACCGGGTCTGATCTTCCGCAAAGTCAGATCCGTCAGGACCGGTAGCAAACTGCAGCGGAACCGCCGTATATGCCGGAGTGGATCCATCCTTTAATACATCCTGGGTAATGGCTTCCCGATCCAGCGCAAAGGTCATGGCCAGACGGATATTCAGGTTCGCAAGCTCCGGAACCGCATCCATGTTGGGACTCACATACCACAGATAGACTGCTCCTATGGTGGTAAATTCCGGATCATCCTTTACCTGGTCTACCTGCTCGCCGTTTACCAGAGTAATATCCAGATCGCCGGTCTGGTAACTCATCAGCGCCTGCTGGGAGTCCTGAATCACCTGATAGTTCAGGCCTGCAAGCTGTACACTGTCGGCATTATAGTAATCCGGATTTTTCGTTAAGTGGAACGCAGTCGCTGCCGGCTCGTAAGCATCCAGAGCCTTGATTCCCAGTTCGCTCTTATCCATCTCACCTGCAATAATCTCAGCTGCATTCTGTACCTGTCCAATGTCGCTGAGCATATACGCATACTCCGATGCAACAGCCGGATCTACGGCCCTCTGCCAGCCGAATACGAAATCGGCGGCCGTTACCGGATCGCCATTGCTCCATACCGCGTCCTCGCGAAGATGGAAGGTATACACCGTTCCGTCCTCAGACAGATCGTAGCTTTCTGCAATAGCAGGAACCGGCTGTCCGTCTGCATCCATCTGCATCAGGCCGTCAGTAAAATCTGCAATTATTCTCACATGTTCCGTCATATTTACTATAGCTGACTGCCGCTTCTCTGCCGCAGTAAGAAATCACATACCCGTCCTCCCACACAGTCTGAAAAAAATGCCACTGTTCCGGAAAAATTCTCCGTTCTTTATCCCCCTGTTCAGAAAGGAAACGGAATTCGATCTCCGTATTGTCCCTTATCCTCATCGTTTCCGGATCACCGCATATTTTCCACGGCTTCAGCATAAATTCTGCCCGCCGAAAATTCAGCCCCAGCCCGATTCCCAAAGCCTTCCCCAGACTTTCTTTCAGCGTCCACAGGCAGAGCATTTCCCGGTTCCGCTCATCTTCATGAAAGGCTTCCATCAGGCGCCTTTCTCCTTCCGTCAGCATATGCCTGGCGAGGTTCTGGCTGACCGGCCGGATTTTTTCCACATCCACGCCAAGAGGAGCAGATCCCACCGCGCAGACCGCCACATCCTGGCTGTGGCTGATATTAAAATGCACCTGGGGAAAATCCGGGAAATACGGTTTTCCCCCTTCTTTCCTGGCTATCAGCCCCTCCAGTTCTTCCGGCTTAATCTGAGGAAATCCCGGCCAGGTCTTAAGCGCATCTGCCAGAAGCCGCAGCCCGGATTCATGTTCCAGGCGGTATTTATCCTTTCCCTTTATCCCCTCCGGGCGCAAAAATTTCCGTACATAAATCATCCTTCTACCCCGCTCTCTTTTTGCCCGCCAAACAGTCCGCATAGCCAGCCGGACACCGGCCGGTACAGCCATTCCAGAACCACCCCGATCACAAGGGCAAAGCAGAACGAGGCTGCCGACAGAAAAAACCACATTCCCCAGCCGGCTGCCCGATCTCCCACCCGTGCCGCCAGAAGAATCTGTGTCAGCCCGTGCATCAGATAAATATAAAAAGAGCGAACCGAAAGAAACCGCACCGCTGCGGCACAGATATCCGGCATCCGCTTTCCCCAGCTGGTAAGTCCCAGATAAAGGGCCGCCGTCATCAGGATCATGGTCACAGAATAATTGTGCAGCGCCGGATTTTCCCTTTCCCAGAAGCAGATCTCCCAGGCAGAGATCAGGAACGCCCCTGCGCCTGCAGCCAGAAATCCCTTCCGCCCTCTGGCGGAAAGTTCCAGGTGATCCAGAAGATACCCCAGCATACAGTAAAAAATCCAGCTGTAAAAAGGATAGGATGTAAACACCATTTCCAGTCCGAAAATCTGATACAGGTTCTGAAGGAAAAAATATGCCAGACTGACTCCAAAAAGAAGCCAGAGCTCCTTTCGCTTTAAGCTGCCAAACATGGGTGCCAGAAAAGGCACTGCCAGATAAAACCCGGCCAGGGCAAAGACAAACCAGAAATAGCCCTGGATGTGGCTCTGCCAGAAATCCAGGACAAAAGCCTTCCAGAATGCCGGTCCCATGCCGTTTCTTCCATATACATAAATATAATAAAACAGCGATGCGGCAAACACCGGAATCCCGATCTTTACCAGGCGTTTCCAGTAAAAACGCCACGCCCTGCCGTCATAATGTTCCAGCAGAAACCGGCCGCTTACCATGAAAAACAGACCGTTGCTGGTAAGGAGAAAGGTGCGGACTACCTCGTGAATCCCATAAGCCCGGACATCTCCAGGCGGCATCAGATCCACCACATTCAGCATGTGTACCGCCACCACCATAAAAATCGCCAGCACCTTTACCAGGTCATAATTGGCAAGGCGCAGCGAAGTTTCCTTTTTTGTCATGCAGCTTCCTCCATGTATTATCGTTTCCGGCATGCTACCGGTCCCCGCCGATGCAGACCGAAAGAACATACACTCTCCCTGCACCGGCACTTTTAAGAACCCTGGAACAGGCCTCCGCCGTGCTTCCTGTAGTATAGATATCATCCACCAGAATCACTCCATCTGTACCAGGCGGCAGAAATTCCTTCCGGACAGCAAAAGCCTTTTCCAGATTTTTAAGCCGTTCCCCCGCCGTCAGCTCTTTCTGGGGCGCAGTCTTTTTGATGCGCACCAGAGCCTGTGTACAAACCGGAATGCCTGTAAGCTTCCCCAGCCGCACCGCCAGTTCCTCCGCCTGGTTGTATCCCCTCTGCCGCTTCCTGGCCGGATGCACCGGCACCGGCACAAGGAACTGGGCCTTCATCCGGCTGATACGGTGTCCCAGGCGCCGGACCATCTCCTCACTGTAATAGTCCAGATACTCCCGCCGGTTCTGGTACTTGATCTGCGCCATGGACCGGGCCGATATCTCATTATAATTTAAAAGGGCCGCGCCGAATTCGAAGCTTCTCTTCCCTTTCCGGCATCCCAGACAATACTCCGTATCCTGCGTCTCCAACTCCTTCCCGCATTTTAAACAGCAGGGACCGGACACGAAAGACAGCTTCTTTCTGCATTCCGGACAGATCTTCTCTCCCTTCGGCTCCGCAATCTCCCCGCACACCGGGCAGCGCCTCGGGAAGAGGATGGAAATAACTGCCTCCTTATTCCAGATGCCCTCTGGCCATTTTCCCATATCTCTTCCTGTATTTTTCGTCTTCTCCTCTCCCCCTGTCTGCACCAGCGTGCACTTCCCAATACAGAATCAGGCAGGCCTAAAACCCCTATCCCAGACCGCCTGCATTCTCAATTTCACAGATTCTCTCCCGAAGTCCCGAATACCGTCTCTGCTCCATGGTATTTCCTGCCATAGTCTGAAACGTCTCCGGCAGTCCCACCAGGCAGACGCACTGTCTGGCCCGGGTCACCGCCGTATAAATCAGGTTCCGGGTCATTAACATCCTTGGACCGGAAAAAAGCGGGATTACCACCGCCGGATATTCACTTCCCTGAGACTTGTGAATGGTGATGGCGTAAGCAAGTTCCAGTTCCTCCAGCTGTTTGAAGCTGTACTCCACCATTTTTCCCTCATCAAATTCCACTGTAAGAAGTTCTGCAAAAAGATTAATCTCCCGGATCACGCCCACATCCCCGTTAAAGACGCCAAGACCTTTATCCACAGGAATGCCGTACCGGTTCCGGACTTCCCACTCGATCTGATAATTGTTTTTGATCTGCATGACCTTGTCTCCCACCCGATACACCGTCTGCCCCACGGTCCGTTCCGTCTTTTCCGGAGCCGGCGGGTTGAGAAAATTCTGCAGGATACTGTTCAGCCGTTCTACTCCCAGAGCGCCTTTGCGCATAGGCGTCATCACCTGAATATCATAAGGGTCCGCCTGGACGTAACCGGGAAGCTTTTTCTGCACCAGCGTCAGCATGGCGCTGATGATTGCATCCGGCGACTCCCTCCGGATAAAAAGAAAATCCCGGCTCCGTCTGGCCAGATCTACCGGCTCCCCGTGGTGAATCCGGTGGGCGTTCATGACAATATCGCTTTCTGCCGCCTGCCGGAAGATCTTTGTCAGCTGCACCACCGGAAACGCCCCGCTGTTAATGATATCCCGCAGCACATTTCCCGGCCCCACACTGGGAAGCTGATTCACATCTCCCACCAGGATCAGCCGGGTTCCTACCGTCACTGCACGCAGAAGGGAGTGAAGCAGATGAATATCCACCATAGACATCTCATCGATGATCACCACATCCGCGTCCAGGGGATTTTCTTCATTCCGGTCAAAATGCATGCCGCTTAAGGTGCCTTCCTTCTCTCCTATGCCGCCTCCGGTCAGTTCCAGCATCCGATGGATCGTTCTTGCCTCGCAGCCGGTAGCCTCCGTCATCCGTTTGGCCGCTCTTCCCGTGGGCGCCGCCAGAAGGATCTCCATCCCTTCCTGCTCAAAAAAGCGGATGATGGTATTGATGGTGGTGGTCTTTCCCGTTCCCGGTCCGCCGGTGATAATCAAAAGTCCGCAATTTACCGCCCGGCGCACTGCCTCTTTCTGCAGTTCATCCAGAAGAAGTTCCTCTTCCTGCTGGATCTTAAGGATCTTCGCCTCAATCTGTCCCTCCGGAATGTCTCCCCGGATATTCAGATCATGGAGCATCCTGGCGGAGTTCAGTTCCAGATAATAATACTGGGCCGCATACACGGCCGCCTCCCCGCCGCCTGCCTTGATGACGATCCGCTTTTCCATCTGCATATCCATCAGATGCTTCTCCATCCGCTCCGGCTCCACCTTCAAAAGCTCCGATGCCTGCCTAAGAAGCACTTCCTTCGGCAGATAAGTGTGGCCGTTTCCCACTCCCTGAAGGAGCGTATAGAGAATGCCGCACTTGATCCGGAAATCGGAATCCGTCAGGATCCCTGCCTTCCCTGCAATCTCATCTGCCAGCTTAAATCCCACGCCGGGGATATCATCTGCCAGCTGGTAAGGATTTTCCTTTATAACGGAATACAATCTCGCCCCATACTGCTGGTAGATTTTCACCGCCAGATTCATGGAAATCCCATAATCCTGAAGAAACATCATGGCCTGACGCATCTCCTTTTTCTCTTCCACCTGCCGGCTGATGTCCATGGCCATCTTTTCACTGATGCCCTTTACCTCGGAAAGCCGCTCCGGCTCCTCCTCCATGATCCGAAAGGTATCTGCCTTAAACCGGCGCACGATCCTGGATGCTAAAGCAGCTCCGATGCCTTTAATGGCACCGGAGCCTAAATAGCGTTCTACGGAAAGGGTGTCCTGGGGCGTCTTGATCTCGTAGCTTTCCACCTGCAGCTGCTGGCCGTAGACGGGGTGCTCGATCATGCTTCCCACGGCCTCCACCATCTCACCTTCGCTGATATAATGAAAAGTCCCCACCAGGATATACTCTTCTCCGTCTGCGTTAAGGCTTAAAACGGTGTAGCCGTTTTCTTCGTTCCGATATTTAATTCGTTCTACAAATCCTGTTACTGTCGCCATAGCACCACCTTACCGTTCCGGGAATCTGATCTGTCTTAATTAAATTCCGACTTCCCGTCGCCGTGGGTGAACTCGATGAACTTGCCCGTTCCGATGGCAACTGCCGTCAGCGGATCCTCCGCAATCATAGTGGTAATACCGGTCTTTTCCTCGATCAGCGTATCCAGTCCGCTTAAAAGCGAGCCGCCGCCGGTTAAAACAATGCCCCGGTCAAAGATATCTGCAGCCAGCTCCGGCGGAGTGCGCTCTAAAACATTGTGTACCGCATCCACGATCTGCATAGCCGGCTCACGAAGAGCTTCCAGGGTCTCATCAGAGGTAACTACAATGGTCTTAGGCAGACCGGTCACCAGGTTCCGGCCTCTCACTTCCATGGTAAGAACTTCCGGTCTGCGGGACGCCGCACCGATGTTGATCTTGATTTCCTCGGCTGTTCTCTCACCGATCAAAAGATTGTGCTTCTTTCTCATGTAGCGGACCAGAGCCTCGTCAAAATCATCGCCTGCCGTCTTAATAGATGTGCTTACTACCGTACCGCCCAGAGAGATCACGGCGATATCCGCCGTACCGCCTCCGATATCTACGATCATATTTCCGCAGGCCTTGGAAATATCAATGCCTGCGCCGATGGCTGCAGCTACCGGCTCTTCAATGATGGTAACTTCTCTGGCCCCGGCCTGGTAAGTCGCATCCTCTACCGCCTTCTTTTCCACCTCGGTAGCACCGCTTGGGATACAAACGCTGATCCTCGGCTTGCGCAGCGTCTTCTTTCCTACTGCCTTTTCAATGAAATACTTCATCATCTTCTCTGTTACCGTATAATCAGAGATCACACCCTGCCGCAGAGGACGAACCGCCACAATGTTTCCAGGCGTACGTCCGATCATCAGGCGGGCCGCCTCGCCGATGGCCATGATCTTATTGGTGTCCCGGTCGATGGCTACAACCGACGGCTCCTTTAACACCACACCTTTGCCCTTAATGTAAACCAGAATACTGGCTGTGCCCAGATCGATTCCAATGTCATTGGACATCATCGTAAACATAATCCCTTTTTCCTCCTGTCTGGCATTCTCCGGCCTGTCCGTTTTCTGCGAAAGCAGACATCCTTTCAGCCGGAAACAATCTGTATCAATCTATCAGAACCTGTGAAAAACCGGCAGAGCGCGCCGCTGGCACGCCAAACCGGATACTTCGCAATCGAAGGCTCATGAACCGCCACTATATCTATTCTATTATATACGAACTTCCAGACTTTTCAAATGGTTTTTTATCTTTTTTATTTTGTTTATGATTTTTTTATTTGATGGACATATTTCCGACACATTTTGCCGGTATACTTTACCTTGTTATCCGAAAGGATAACGGCCTTTGTTTCAAGTGTATACTTGAAATCACAAAGCTTTTTCATACTCATACCGGGCAGCCCCAAAAGCTGTCCGGTCCCCCCCCTTTAATAATTTTCATATTTTTGATTTCCATATAACAAAAAGACTGCTTTTCGGCAGTCTTTTCTTTTTTCATTTTCTTTTTGATTTTTTCGCCGGACTAGGCAGCGTCCATTCCGGTCTCCCATCCCATCATTAGGAAACTTTATCCACAGATTTTGTCACGATCACATCGCTATCCAGACCAAGCACCCTGCTGATCACCACATCTCCTTCACAGACAGGGGCCTTAAGGACTGCTTTTTTTATCTCCGCCATCACATCAAAAATTCTGGCCTTGGGAACGGGACTGGTCAGGCGGACGCTTGCCAGCGGAAGTTCTCCGCCTTCCACCAGCACGGAGGTGGCAATATTCCGCATGGGATTTTCAATTTCCTGTGTCACATACTCTCTTCCCCGCGGGCAGCGGTTCCCCGACACCTCCGCAATGGTTTCTTCTTCCAGTTTTACCTGGATGTCACATCCCTGGGGACACATAATGCAGGTAAACTCTCTCAGCATATCACCTTCACCTCCAGATCATCGGCTGTATTGAGCTTTTCCGCCTGAATGGAAATCTGAATCATCTCTGCCGGAAGCGCCTTAGGCTTTTTCAGCCGTTTTATCACATTTTCTCCCTGGCAGATCTCTATGGTACAGTCCTTTAAGGGTCTGCGCACCCGGAAGGAAACCGTCACATCATTCTGTCCGCTGATCCTTGCCGGCACAAGCTGTCCCACCAGCGGATCCCCTTTTACGTTCAGATGACACCCAGGAAGAGAGCCTTCCTGAATCAAACGCGCGGCTCCCTCTGCCAGGTCCTCTGCTTCCAGAGAAACGAAATCCACCAGATCATGAACGTGAAGCACATTTCCCGCAGCAAAGATTCCAGGAACGGTAGTCTGATAATTTTCATCTACCGCCGGCCCCTTCGTTCCTTCATCCGCCTCTGCACCGGCCATCCAGGTCAGTTCATTTTCCGGAATCAGCCCCACAGAAAGAATCAGCGTATCACACGGATACTCCTTTTCCGTTCCCGGTATGGGCGCAAGATTCTCATCCACCTGGGAAACCACCACGCTCTCCAGCCGGTCCCGGCCCCGGATATCGGCAACCGAATGACTTAAATACAGCGGAATGTGATAATCATTGAGACACTGCTCTACATTTCTTGGCAGGCCGCTTGGATAAGGCTGAATCTCAAATACCCCAAGCACCTTAGCCCCTTCCAGAGTCATCCTTCTGGCCATGATCATGCCGATATCCCCGGAACCTAAGATGACCACGTTTCTGCCTACCATTTTATTTTTTAAATTAATATAAGCCTGAGCCACACCGGCCGTGTACACGCCGGCCGGGCGGGTTCCCGGAATACTGATGGCACCTCTGGTCCGCTCCCTGCATCCCATGGCCAGAATCACTGCCCTGGCCTGGATTTCCAGGAATCCTTCCGAAGAAGATGCGTACACTTTTCGGTCCGGCGTTATTTCCAGTACTGTGGTATCTGTCATGCAGGGAATGGAAAGCTCCTCTGCCTGTTTTACGAAGCGGGACGCATACTCCGGCCCGCTTAATGTCTCCCCGAACCGGGTCAGGCCAAACCCGTCATGAATGCACTGGCGCAGGATTCCTCCCGGCTTTTTCTCCCGTTCCAGAATCAGGATATCCTCTACGCCTTTCTTTTTCAGCTCAATGGCTGCCGCAAGCCCTGCCGGACCGCCTCCGATAATCACCGCATCCACCTGTCTCATTGCGCCGCACCTCCCATTTCTCCGAAATGATCTTTCTCCCGGCTGCGCACCGGTCCCGTAAACATATAGGAATTTTCCCGTGAATAGCGCACATCCTCCGGACGGATTCCCATCTCTTCCTCAATCATCTCTGTGATTCTGGTTTCACAGTAGCCGCCCTGGCATCGTCCCATGGTGGCGCGGGTGCGGTTCTTGATCCCGGTCACAGTACAGACACCTAAGGGATTGTGAATGGCCTTTCGTATCTCTGCTCTGGTCACGGTCTCGCAGCGGCACACGATTTCTCCGAACTCCGGATCTTTTTCGATGGCCCTGGCCTTTTCCTCTCTGGTCATCTCATAAAAACGTTTCTCCACCGGCCTTACCGGGTTAAAATCCTGGTTAGCAGCAGGATGCTCCTGAGCCGCAAGAAGGGCCGCAGCCCGTCTTGCCAGAGGAAGAGCGCAGGTAACGCCGGGGGACTCGATTCCCACCAGATTCACCGTATGGGGATGAGATGCATCTGCTTCCAGCTTAAAATCCAGTATGGCTCCCGTCTCCGGATCATACCGTTTCCAGCGGATCCCTGCAAAATTCCGGATAAAATAATCCCGCTTCATCTGCTTAAACATCTTTCTGCCGTCTGCAAAAAGTCCGTCCATATGCTCCTTTGTCACTTTATAGTCTTCCCAATCCTCCGTCACATAAGAATCCGGTCCCACTAAAACGTTTCCGTCAATGGTGGGTGTGGCGTGGGTGGCAAAACCTCCGTTGTCATTGGGAGCCGGATAAACGGGAATCGACAGGAACGCTCCCGCCTTTTTATCCAGAACGTAGTACTCTCCCTTAAAGCCTTTTACCGGATAATCGGGATAGCCCAGCATGGCCGAAATTTTTGATGCAAACATGCCTGCGCAATTTACTACCCAGCGGGTCTTAAAATCTCCCTTCGGCGTTTCTAAAAGGTAGCAGTCCTCATCTTCCAGACGCCGGATGTCCGTCACCTCCCGCCCAAAGAAAAAGCGGACGCCGTTCTGGCAGGCATTTTCCGCCAGCGCTATGGTGTAGGCCATGGGATCCAGAATTCCGGAAGACGGAACATACATGGCAAACTCACCGCCGGCATTTGGATCGATGCGCCGGATCTCTTCTTTATCAATGATCCGCATCCCTTTTACGCCATTCTGTTCTCCGATTCCCTTATACTTTAAGATGTTTTCCATGTCATGGTCGGTAAATCCCACCACCAGCTTGCCCGTACGTTTAAAGGGAACTCCCAGCTCCTCTGCCACCTGGTCAAATTCCTGATTGCCCTCCACAGCGCATTCTGCTTTCAAAGATCCCGGCTTGTAAGTAAAACCCGCATGCAGCATTCCCGTATTCCGGCTGCTGTTTCCGCAGGCCACATCCAGTTCCTTTTCCAGAACGCCGATCTTTAAGCGGAAGCGGGCCAGTTCCCTGGCCGCCGCCGCACCTACCACGCCGGCTCCGATAACGATCACATCCCACTGTTCCATATTCTGCATTCCTCCCGCGTCTCTTTGCCGCATCCTCTGCAGCGTACATTTCTTTTCTTTCTGTGATTCTGCTGTTTTTGCAGCAGTTCGCACAGAAACGGACTTGTTTTTCATCTGATTTTATTGTATATATAGGACAAACATTAGTCAAATTTAATTAATTAACATTTATGTTAGCATTTCTAACTGTTTCGTTTCAGCACAGCTATATTATTCCAGGGAGGAAATTAATTATGGAACTGCGCCAGATGGAATATATCCTGATGATACAGGAAGAAAAAAGCATTACACGGGCTGCTGAGAGACTTTTTCTCACCCAGTCCGCCCTAAATCAGCAGCTGCAGAAACTGGAAGAGGAACTCGGCACACCTCTTTTTATCCGGACCCGATCCGACTGGAAGCCGACACCGGCCGGGCAGGTCTGTATCGAGGCTGCCAAAAATATCCTGAACATAAAAAAGGATGCCTGCAGCCGGATCCAGGATATGGCAGACACATCCCGCCGTACTTTTTCCGTAGGACTGATCCCGGAGCGGGGTGTGGATATGTTTACCGCCATTTATCCGGAATTTCACCGCCGCTTCCCTCATGTGATCCTGGAACCCCAGGAATGTAATGTCCGCACCATGCAGAAATCCATTACAAAAGGGCAGCTGGATTTAGGTCTGATCACACTGACGGAAGAGCAAAAAGATGAAAACACTTACCTGCATATGGCAGATGAGGAGATCTTTCTTGCAGTTCCCTCTATCCATCCCCTGGCTTTTCTTGGAAGCCCCAATGCTGCCGATGCACCCGATATCGACCTTGGAAACTTCTCCGGCGATTCCTTCATCCAGATTTCTCAGAGTTCCACTATGTATCAGCTTTCGGAACGGCTTTTTGAGGAAGCGGGCTTTGCTCCCCATGTCCTTTTTTATACCGTCAGCAATGTGAGCAAATACCGCATGGTTCTGGCAGGCATCGGCTGCGCTCTGCTTCCTGCGGTTTTTGCTGTTCCCAATGAAAATGCCGTCTTTTTCCGCCTAAAGCAGCATCCCGCCTGGGAGATCACCATGTGCTGCCGGAAAGATGCTTACTTAAGTACAGCAGAAAAAGCTTTTCTGGATCTGTGCCGCCGCTACTGGGAACTGCAATAATTCCAACTTTAATAAGAATTTCTTTAGAGATTTTATAAATTTTAAATTCTGCCGCCATATTTAAGACATATTTACCCGCTATACTAATGACAGTTGCTTAAGATGCAACTGCTTAACAAAGCTTTTTCATACTCATACCGAATGGCGGCCAGGCCATTCGGCCCCTAAACATTTTCTTATTTATACCTACCATTCCCAAAAGAAGGCATCAGCCATGCAGCTGATGCCTTCTTAAATTTATATTCCATTTAACTCAATGCTTCCTGTCCCGGCTGTCTTCTGTGCCGTCCGTTTTCCTTCTTCTGGTATTCCGAATATCCCGCTGGATCTCCTCCAGCGCCTCTTTGTATTTTCTGGAAACTGCCGTAGGATTTCCGCGGAGGATTCCGCGAAGGTAGAACCGCTTAAAAGGAGAAATTCCTTTCCGCAGTTCATCATGGCGAATGCCCAGTTCCTCTGTGCGCCTTTTCAGAGCATCCAGTTTATCAAGAAGAGCCTGCTGCCGCTCTGCCGCAGCTTCTTTTAAATCGCCAAGTCCCAGAAGCCCTGCCTTCCCGCTGCGAAGTTCTTCCAGCCTGGCTGCTGCCTCATCCTTCAGTTCGCCAATCACAGCCGCCGTAGCCTCCACAGCGCGGAGAGGCGCTGCGCCGCGCATTCCATTCATACGGGCCGCCACGCTGGCCTTAAGTTCCGCTGCCCGCAGCAGTGTCTCTTCCTGAGCCATCTGAACCTTCTCAGAAGTCTGGTCACGCAACTGCCCTTTTAACAGCGCAAGCTGCAGCTGCAGTTCCTCCAGATCTCCCTTCATCCTGGTAACTGCTTCCAGAGCCCGTCCAAGATCCAAAGCTGCCCGGAAAGATTCTACTGCATCTGCCGCAAACAAAATGCTGATCGTCGCAGCCAGTCCTATGGCTGTTCCCATCGAAAGTCCCAGCACCAGCCGCTCCACCGGCTTGTGAATTACTTCCGTCAGCAGGATTGTAAGAAATCCCCATACAATGGAAGAACTCAGACAAATGTAGCCGTTTACATTAAAGCGCTGATTGCTGTAATCCCAGTAGCGGACCTTAAACAGACCTTCCATGGCCCAGCCCGTTACGTACTCCAGCAAAGTGGCAGCCCCTACGCCGGCAATATAAACCAGCACCAAATGATCCTGAATCGGAAGAGATACCAAAAGCATCATCACTGCCCCGGTTCCGTAAAGGGGAAGAAGGGGCAGGCGCAGGAATCCCCGGTTCACCAGGCGCCTTTCCTTAATCGAAACATATGCAGATTCAAAAATCCACCCTGCAAAGCAGTAAATATAGAAAAAAAGCAGCCATTGATACCATCGGTATTCATACATATTCTTTCGTCCCTCTTCTTTCTGTCCTGTTTCTCATCCCCGCCGCTTCCCCTTATCTCCTGCTTCGTTTCTCTCCGGCGCCTTAACGGCGCCTTATCTTTCCGATGTTATTTTCCATCCAGAGTATGAATAAAAAGTCCGCTGCGAAGCTTCGGCTCAAACCATGTGGATTTGGGCGGCATAAGAAGACCGGCATCCGCCACATCCAGAAGCTCCTGGATGGAGGTGGGATACATGGAAAAGGCCACCGCCATATCCTCATTTACCCGGCGCTCCAGTTCCTTCAATCCGCGAATCCCTCCGATAAAATCAATCCGCTTATCCGTCCTGGGATCTCCAATTCCAAGAACCGGCCCCAAAAGCGCATCCTGGAGAATGGACACATCCAGCCCTTTTACCGGATCCTGGCTGCGGACAGCCTCACCTGCCGTAAGCTGATACCAGGTTCCCTCCAGATACATGCCGAACTCTCCCTTGCCGGCCGGAGCGTACGCCTTTTCTCCAATTTCCCGGACCTCAAAGTCTTTCGAAATACGCTGCAGGAATTCTTCTTTTGTCAGGCCGTTTAAATCCTTTACGACCCGGTTGTAAGGCAGGATCCGAAGCTGCTCGTCGGGAAACAAAACAGAAAGGAAATAATTAAAGGGTTCCTCTCCCGTCCATCCTGGATTCTCCTGACGCCGCTTTAATCCCACCTTTACTGCAGACGCCGCTCTGTGGTGGCCGTCTGCTATGTAGGTAGCCGGCACTGTTCCAAAGGCTTTCCGGATCCGGGATACCAGTCCCGGTGCCGCAATCTTCCATACCGTATGTCCTACGCCGTCCTCAGATACAAAGTCATAAAGGGGCGTTCCCGTACATACCTGTCTTACGATCCGATCGATCTCCTCCTGCTTCCGGTAAGCCAGAAAGATCGGTCCTGTATGGGCATTTACCGTATCCACATGACGGATCCGGTCAATCTCCTTATCTTCTCTGGTATTTTCATGCTTTTTTACCACCTGATTCAGATAATCGTCCACGCTGCTTAAAGCCACAATGCCGGTCTGGCTCCTCCCGTCCATGGTCAGCCGGTAAATGTAATAGCAGGGCACATCGTCCTGAAGGAACGTGCCATCTGCCATCCGCGCCTCAAACAGCTCCCTGGCTTTCTCATAAACACATTCCTCATAGGCATCTACCTCATCGGGAAACTGCGTCTCCGCCCGATCAATATTTAAAAAGGACAGCGGATTCTCCCTTACTGCAAGAGACGCCTCCTTCCTGTTATATACATCATAAGGCAGCGCCGCTACCTGAGCCGCCAGTTCCCCTGCCGGCCGCACCGCACAAAAAGGTCTTACTTCTGCCATCTTCTGGCCTCCTTTCATTGATTACTCTGACAGCACAGGACTGCCCCGGAAATCTGTCTGCCGGAACCCCGGCCAGGCAGCCTCCGGGGCAGCCCGATGTCGCCGGCATTCCCGGCACTTCTTATTTTACTGTACGAACACGAAGTACGCCTTTGATTCCTTTCAGTTTTTCGATAGTCGCCTCCTTAGGCCGGCTTTCCAGATCCAGAAGGGTATACGCATACTGATCCCGGCTCTTATTTGTCATATCCGAAATGTTCACATCCTGCTCTGCCAGTGCTCCTGTAATCTGACCGATCATATTGGGAATGTTCTTATGCATAACGGCGATCCGGCTGGCCGTCCGGCAGACGCCCATATCGCAGGCCGGATAATTCACAGAATTCCGGATGTTTCCATTTTCCAGATAATCCATCATCTCCTTCACTGCCATCACTGCACAGTTGTCTTCCGACTCTTCCGTGGAAGCCCCCAGATGAGGGATGGCAATGACATTTTTCATATTTACGGATTTGGGATTGGGGAAATCGGTAATATAGCGGTGTACCTTGCCCGATTCCAGCGCCTCCGCCATGGCATCATCATCCACCAGAAGATCTCTGGAGAAGTTCAGCACCACCACGCCGTCCTTCATAGATGCAATGGTGTCTTTATTGATCATCTTCTTGGTGGAATCCATTAACGGCACATGAACAGTAATATAATCACATTCCTGATAAATGGTATCCACAGACATGATGTGCTTTACATCCCTGGAAAGCATCCAGGCTCCGTTTACGGAAATAAAGGGATCATAACCGTACACATCCATGCCCAGGGCCGCAGCCGCGTTGGCCACTTCAGCTCCAATAGCACCCAGACCAATAACGCCCAGCTTCTTTCCCTTGATCTCATGCCCTGCAAAGGCCTTCTTGCTCTTTTCTACGGTCTTTGCAATATTGGGGTCTGCAGCATTCTCCCGGCACCAGGCTACACCGTCCACAATATCTCTGGAGCCTAACAGAAGCGCGGCAATCACCAGCTCTTTGACGCCGTTTGCATTGGCTCCCGGTGTATTGAATACTACGATGCCCTTCTCTGCGCAGACATCCAGCGGAATGTTATTGACTCCGGCTCCGGCTCTTGCCACTGCCAGAAGCCCCTCCGGCAGTTCCATCTCATGCATGGAAGCGCTGCGCACCAGGATTCCTTCTGCCTGGGCCGCATCATCGGTCATCTCATAAGCATCCGTCAGAAGCTCGATTCCATATTTGGAAATTGGATTTAAGCAATGTAATTTCATAAATAACCATCCTCCCCCTGATCTATTTGGTGTGCTTCTCCTCAAAATCTTTCATAAAGGCAACCAGCTTCTCCACACCTTCGATGGGCATGGCATTATAGATGCTGGCACGCATGCCGCCGACGGTGCGGTGTCCCTTTAAATTCTCCAGGCCTGCCGCCTTCGCCTCTTTTACGAACAGAGCATCCAGCTCCTCATCGCCGGTAACAAAGGGCACATTCATCAGAGAGCGGTCCTTCTTCTCCACAGTTCCCTTAAACAGCTTGCTGGAATCCAGGAAATCGTAAAGGATCTTTGCCTTCTTCTCGTTATACTCCTTCATAGCCGCCAGGCCGCCTCTGGCCTTCAGCCACTTAAATACCTTGCCGCAGATATAAATTCCGTAACAGGGAGGGGTATTGTAAAGAGAACCTGCGTCTGCATGGGTCTTATAACGGAGCATAGTAGGTGTTCCGGGAAGCACATCTTCCGTAATCAGATCCTCACGGATGATCACGATCACCACGCCGGCCGGTCCGATGTTCTTCTGCACACCGCCGTAGATCACGCCGTATTTCGTTACATCAATAGGCTCCGATAAGAAGCAGGAAGACACATCTGCCACCAGGGTCTTTCCCTTGGTATTGGGAAGTTCATGGAAAACCGTTCCATAGATGGTATTGTTCTGGCAGATGTAAACGTAATCTGCATCTTCATCTATAGGAAGATCGGAACAATCCGGTATGTAGGAAAAGGTTTTGTCCTCGCTGGAAGCAATGGCATTGGCCTTTCCATAAAGCTTCGCTTCCTTCCAGGCCTTCTTGGCCCACTGGCCGGTGATGATGTAATCTCCCACCCGGTTCTTGAACAGATTCATCGGGATCATGGCAAACTGCTGGGAGGCGCCGCCCTGGAGAAACAGGACCTTATAATTATCCGGAATATTCATCAGTTCCCGCAGATCCTTCTCCGCCTCATCGATGATGCCCTGGAATGCTTTGGAACGGTGGCTCATCTCCATCACGGACATTCCCGTTCCCCGGTAATCCAGCATCTCCTCTGCTGCTTCCTTAAGCACTTCCTCCGGCAGTACTGCCGGTCCTGCCGAAAAATTATATACTCTGCTCATTCGAATTCCCCTCCTTGGTTTTTAGGTTATTTTTATTAGTTTATCACTTTTTTCAGAAAATAGCACTACTGTTTTTTATTATTTTATCAATATACTACTGATATGATCATCGGCTTTGATAGAAAACACCGCGGAACACAGCCGTTTTCAAAGCTGATTCCGCGGTATTTTCAAGATACAAAGAACCCTTTTATTACATGATCTTTAAGTCCGTATCGTCAAAGGCATCTTCAATCGGCGCCCCTGCCGGCACCATGGGGAATACCTTGTCATCACAGTTGATCTGGCAGTCAATAACACAGGGGATATTTAAGGAAATGGCCTCCTGAAGCACCGGAAGGAATTCTTCCTTTTTCGTCACCCGGTATGCCTTGGCTCCCATGCCCTCTGAAATCTTCACAAAATCCACGGCATCATTTAATATGGTCTGGGAATAACGCTTCCCATAGAAGAGAGTCTGCCACTGGCGCACCATACCCAGCACATGGTTATTGATGATTACCTCAATAATGGGAATATTATACCGGGTAGCCGTGGCAATCTCGTTCATATTCATCCGGAAACATCCGTCGCCTGCCACATTGATGACAATCTTATCCTTGCAGCCCATCTTGGCTCCGATAGCGGCTCCCAGACCGTATCCCATAGTTCCCAGACCGCCGGAGGTCAGAAGAGTCCTGGGGTTTTTATACTTGTAGTACTGTGCCGCCCACATCTGATGCTGGCCTACATCAGTGACAATGATGCTGTCCTTATCCTTGGTGGCCTCATAGATCTGTTCGATCACATAGGGGCCTGTGAGAACGCTCTTATCATAGCGGAGGGGATACATATCCTTCATCCGCTCAATGTGTGCCACCCACTCTTCATGGTTCATGGGATCCAGGCGGGCATTCAGCTTTCTGAGCACCACCTTCACATCGCCGATAATGCAGGCATCCACCTTTACATTCTTGTTGATCTCCGCCGGATCCACATCGATCTGCAGGATTTTGGCATTCTTTGCAAACTTGGAGGCGTTCCCGATTACCCGATCGCTGAAACGGGCGCCGGCCACAATCAGCAGATCGCACTCGGTAATGCCGAAATTGGAGGTCTTTGTTCCGTGCATGCCCACCATTCCGGTGTACAATTCATCTGTGCCGTCATAAGCGCCCTTCCCCATCAGGCTGTCCGCCACCGGCGCCTGGATCTTCTTTGCAAAGGCACGCAGCTCATCGGACGCATTGGAGATCACCGCACCGCCGCCTACCAGGATGAAAGGCTTTCTGGCTTTCCGGATCATCTCCACCGCCCTGTCCATGGCCTCCTCGGTAATGGTATCCGTAACCCGCTCAATGGGAGCCGGAGCCTGATACTCGTACTCGCAGCGGGCCTCTGTTACATTCTTTGTAATGTCCACCAGTACAGGACCGGGACGGCCGGTCTGGGCAATGGCAAAGGCACGGCGGATCACCCCGGCCAGCTTGGTTACATCTTTTACGATAAAATTATATTTTGTAATCGGCATGGTCACGCCGGTAATATCGATCTCCTGGAAGCTGTCCTTACCCAGAAGGCTGATTCCTACATTACAGGTGATGGCAACTACCGGAACGGAGTCCATAAATGCCGTAGCAATGCCCGTTACCAGATTCGTAGCGCCGGGGCCCGAGGTGGCCAGGCACACGCCTACCTTCCCTGTAGCTCTGGCATAACCGTCCGCCGCATGGGAAGCTCCCTGCTCATGAGAAGTCAGGATATGGGTAATCTCGTCCTGATGTTTGTACAGCGCATCGTAAATATTTAAGATCGATCCGCCGGGATAGCCAAAGACGGTGTCAACTCCCTGCTCCTTTAAACATTCAATTACAATTTCAGCTCCTGTTAAACTGCTCATAACCCCTGCTCCTTTCCGGGAACCTTAAGCACCGCTCCCTTGTCGGCAGAAGTCACCAGGGACGCATAACGTGCCAGATAACCGGTGGTTACCTTGGGTTCCCTTGGCTTCCATTCTGCCTTTCTTCTGGCCAGTTCCTCATCGGAAACCTTTAATTCCAGCTTGTTCGCATCAATATCGATGGAAATGATGTCTCCCTCCTGCACCAGGGCAATGGGGCCGCCCAAAGCTGCCTCCGGTGAGCAGTGGCCGATTGACGCGCCCCTGGAAGCACCAGAGAACCGACCGTCGGTAATCAGCGCCACCGTAGAGCCCAGACCCATTCCGGCGATGGCTGAGGTGGGATTTAACATCTCCCGCATGCCGGGGCCGCCCTTGGGTCCCTCATAGCGGATCACCACCACATCGCCTTCCACGATCTTTCCGCCCTTGATGGCAGCGATGGCATCTTCCTCACAGTCAAATACTCTTGCAGGGCCTTCATGCTTTAACATCTCCGGCGCTACTGCAGAACGCTTTACCACAGCACTGTCCGGAGCCAGGTTGCCTCTTAATACGGCAATGCCGCCGGTCTGGCTGTAGGGATTGTCGATGGGCCGGATCACTTCCGGGTTCCGGTTTACCGCATCGGCAATATTCTCGCCTACGGTCTTTCCGGTAACGGTCATGCAGTCCAGATTTAACAGACCCTTCTTGCTGATCTCCTTCATCACGGCGTAAATGCCGCCGGCTTCATTTAAGTCCTCCATATAGGTGGGACCGGCCGGAGCCAGATGGCACAAGTTCGGGGTCTTTGCGCTGATCTCATTGGCAATATCCAGATTCAGCTCCACCCCTGCCTCATGAGCGATGGCAGGCAGATGGAGCATGCTGTTGGTAGAGCAGCCTAACGCCATATCCATGGTCAGCGCGTTGCGGAAAGCAGCTTCCGTCATAATGTCTCTGGGGCAGATTCCCTTCCGGTACATATCCATAACTGCCATGCCGGCATGCTTTGCCAGCTTGATGCGCTCAGAATATACAGCGGGAATGGTTCCGTTTCCCCTAAGTCCCATACCAAGGACCTCCGTCAGACAGTTCATGCTGTTGGCCGTATACATGCCGGAACAGGAGCCGCAGGTGGGACATACGTTGTTTTCAAAGTCGGTAACCTCTTCCTCTGTCATGGTGCCGGCAGCATAGGCGCCTACGGCCTCAAACATGCTGGAAAGGCTTCTCTTCTTTCCCTTTACGTGACCTGCCAGCATGGGACCGCCGCTGACAAACACCGTGGGAATATTGATGCGGGCCGCAGCCATCAGAAGGCCCGGCACGTTCTTATCACAGTTGGGAACCATAACCAGAGCATCAAACTGATGAGCCATGGCCATGCATTCGGTGGAATCGGCAATCAGATCCCGGGTCACTAAAGAATACTTCATTCCTACATGTCCCATGGCAATGCCATCGCACACGGCAATGGCCGGAAATACCACCGGCGTTCCTCCTGCCATAGCCACCCCAAGCTTTACGGCTTCTACGATCTTATCCAGGTTCATATGGCCCGGCACGATTTCATTATACGAGCTTACAATGCCTACCAGAGGCTTTTTCATCTCTTCTTCCGTCATTCCCAGTGCATGGAACAGGGAACGGTGGGGCGCCTGCTGCATCCCGCATCTGACATTATCACTTCTCATCTGCTTTTCCTCCTGCAATTATCGATTATTTTAAAATCCGCTCTGCGATCCGATCGCCCATCCGGCTGCAGCTTACTTTTTCGCAGCCTTCACTGTAAATGTCGCCGGTGCGGAAGCCTTCTGTCAATACCTGCTTTACGGCTCTCTCCACGGCATCTGCTTCCTGGTCCAGATCAAAGGAATACCGCAGCATCATAGCCGCCGACAAAATGGTGGCAATAGGATTTGCCACATCTTTTCCTGCAATATCCGGTGCAGAGCCGTGACTCGGCTCATAAAGGCCAAACTTGCTCTCATTCATGCTGGCCGAAGACAGCATGCCGATGGATCCGGTGATCATGCTGGCTTCGTCAGAAAGGATGTCTCCAAACATGTTCTCGGTCAGGATCACATCGAACTGGCCGGGATTCATCACCAGCTGCATGGCACAGTTGTCCACCAGCATATGAGTTAAAGTTACCTCCGGGTAATCCTTCGCCACTTCCTCCACCACTTTTCTCCAGAGCCGTGAGGAATCCAGTACATTGGCCTTATCTACGCTGGTCACGTGCTTTTTCCGCTTCATGGCAATGTCAAATGCCTTCACCGCGATTCTCCGGATCTCCTTCTCGCTGTAAGTCAGCGTATCTACCGCCGTCATCACACCATCGATTTCTTTCGTGTACCGTTCTCCGAAATAAAGTCCGCCGGTCAGCTCCCGCATGATCACCATATCAAAACCGTCCCCGATGATCTCTTTCTTTAAGGGGCATGCGCCGGCAAGTTCCTCATAGAGGTAAGCAGGACGGATATTGGCAAACAGGTTCAGGCCCTTGCGGATGGCCAGAAGTCCTGCCTCCGGCCGAAGGTTGGGAGCCACATCGTACCACCGGGAATTTCCCACATCTCCGCCTACTGCTCCCAGAAGCACCGCGTCGCTGTTCTTTGCCGTATTCAGCGCTTCCTCTGTAAGCGGCACGCCGTAAGCATCAATGGAGCAGCCGCCCATCAGAACCTTTGTATACTGAAATTTATGGCCGAATACCTCTCCCACCTGATCCAGTACTTTGCAGGCTTCTCTGACAATCTCCGGCCCGATGCCATCCCCCGGAATCAAAGTTATATTACAATGCATGTTGTTCCTCTCCCTTACTTTTATAACTTATATTTATAGCAATCCGTCTTTCTATTCATTTCTTCAGTTTTCAGTAAAAACGGATGTATTTCTATCCATAATATCGTATTTGAACAGAAAATTCAACAAAAGCTGCCGAATTTTTTCCCTGACGATATACAAGTTTGGAATCAAAGATATAACTGCAAATTATAAAAATTACCCCTGCTATCTTTTTCTTTTATTACCTTGAAAGTTCTGCCGCCGAATAGGCGGCGTTCATTCAGGGATGCCAAATGCGACGCCAAAACTTTTGCGGGGACGGCTGGAGCTCCGCCCGCCGGCGCATGATGGTTTACCTTGAAAGTCCGCCGCCGATTAGGCGGCCTCAATTCAGGGATGCCAAATGCGCCGCCACACTTTCATGGGACGGCTGGAGCGCTGCCCGCCGGCGCATGATGGTTCCTGCAGACAGCAAATAGCCCCGGATGCCGGCAGCCCTTTCTCTCTGCCGCACCCGGGGAATTCCCCTGCTCCTATTTCCCGCCGCTTGCCGGCGCATGATGGTTTACTCAAATCGGACGATCTCTTTTTTCAGGCGCTTCATGATCTTCTTTTCCAGACGCGATATGTAAGACTGGGAAATTCCCAGAAGATCTGCCACTTCCTTCTGTGTCATCTCTTCCCCATCCTCGCTTGTCAGCCCGAAACGCAGTTCCACAATCTTTTTCTCCCTGGGGTTCAGACGGCTGATCGCTGCATTTAACAGACTCTTTTCCGTCTCCGTTTCCAGATCCCGGTAAATCACATCTTCATCTGTCCCCAGGATATCAGAAAGAAGCAGTTCATTTCCGTCCCAGTCCACATTTAACGGTTCATCAATGGACACTTCCAGCCTTGTTTTGCTGTTCCGGCGCAGATACATAAGGATCTCATTTTCAATACACCGGGAAGCATAGGTGGCAAGCTTGATATTCTTCTCCGGATTAAAGGTGTTGATGGCCTTGATCAGTCCAATGGTGCCGATGGAAATCAGGTCTTCCACACCAACTGCCGTATTGTCAAATTTCTTTGCGATATACACCACCAGACGCAGATTGTGCTCGATAAGCTTGGATCTGGCCTCCTTCTCATCCGGGCCCCCCAGCCTTCCGATCATCTCCTGTTCCTGCTTTGCCTCCAAAGGCGCCGGCAGGATGTCGGCTCCTCCAATGTAATGGATTTCCCCCTCTTTCTGCATAAACAAGGTGTAGAAACCCGGTCTTGTCTTAAACTGCATCCTTCCTGGTATCGAAACTTTTAATATCATGGAACTCCTCCTTTTGTCCCTGCAATCGGTCTCTGTTTTCTTAAGATAGAAGGTCAGGTATGCAGCAGGATGCGGCAGCCGTTGCGCATCTTTAAACTGGCTGGACTGGCAGCTACCAGGGGACGCTCATAAACCAGAGAACGCGTTCCCTGAACGGCTTCCATCCTGTCCAAGGTCACGGCTCCCAGCACAGAACCTCCGCCGTCAATGGTCCGGTAGGGAATCATCGTCACCCGGTCCGTGCCGGGACAAAGCTCCTCCAGGAGCTTCCGATCCGCCACATGAACCGGCCGTCCGGACACCGGATCCCGAAGCCGGTTTCCCGTATCCAGGAAGCCTTCCGCCTGGGCAGTCCGCCCCCGGTAATAGAGCTTTACCTGATAACGACATTCTCCTTCCGACACAGCTTCCTGCACCATCTGAAGAAGTCCCTCACCTGCCAGGCATCCGGCCGCCAGAAAAAGAAACAGCACTGCCGGTTTAAGATGAAAGACAGAAAAATGCTCCCCAAAGAGACCGTAAGTTCCTTCCCACAGCCAGGCAAGCAGGCCCTCTGTAACAGCTGCTGCCAGAAACAGCCCCGCCAGTGTCTTTTTCCACTGGCCTTTCTCCAGAGAAAATGCCGTCTTTATCATCAGAGCGCCGGATGCCGGTATCAGAATCACCCGCAGAATAAGAAGCCCCGGACCCTGTATTCCTTTTATAAACCGTATCCAGAACCACAGCCATAGAAACAGGGCAGAAAAAATGGCTCCTGCAGCACTTCCTGCAGCCAGCCGTATCCACCTTCCTTTTAACTTAAGAATCCTTCTCAGCATCAGGAGAAGTATCAGATCCACGGAAAAGTTCACTGCAAAAATTACATCCAGGTACAATGTGATCTCCATGAAAAAACCTCCCTGCTGATACCTTATAGTATACAGCGGGAGGTTTTCGATGTTTGTCAAACGATGGGAGGAAATCCCCTTTTTTCATCGTCAGAATTCGTCATATATTCCTGTATCATTCAGGAGGAAACCCAAAATTATCTCTTATTTTTCAGGAAATCAGGAATATTGATCTGAACTTCCTGATGTCTCGGACGATAAGAGGGAGCCTGAGGCTGTGCAGGCGCAGTATAAGAGGGCGCCGTGTAGGAAGGAGCCGTAGCTGCTGCCTCAGGAGCGGCGGCTGCGGGAGCCTTGGGAGCAGTGTATGCAGAAGCAGCCGGCTGCTTAAATCCTGCAAAACCGGTCATAGCCTTGGAAACCGGAGTAGTAGAACTCTGGGCGTCCAGACCTGTAGCAATTACCGTGATGGTAACCTCATCCTGAACATCGGGATCGTACATAGCACCAAAGATAATATTCGCATTCTCGCCGGTCATCTCCTGTACATAGGTGGCCGCCTCGTTTGCCTCGATCAGGCTGATATCGCCGGAAATATTGATGATAACGTGGCTTGCGCCCTCGATAGTAGTCTCCAGAAGCGGGCTGGATACGGCCTGCTTTACTGCCTCAATGGCCTTGTCATCGCCCTTTGCGTTTCCGATTCCGATATGAGCAATGCCCTTGTCGGTCATAACCGTCTGCACATCAGCGAAGTCCAGATTAATCAGACCCGGAACATTGATCAGGTCGGTGATGCCCTGTACTGCCTGCTGCAGAACCTCATCTGCCTTCTTTAAGGACTCCGGCATGGTAGTCCGGCGGTCTACGATCTCCAGAAGCTTGTCATTGGGAATCACGATCAGGGTATCCACGCTCTCCTTAAGACGCTCAATGCCCCGGAGCGCATTATCCATACGTGCCTTTCCTTCGAACTTAAAGGGCTTCGTCACTACACCTACCGTCAGGATTCCCATATCCTTGGCGATCTTTGCCACTACGGGAGCTGCTCCGGTTCCGGTGCCGCCGCCCATACCGCAGGTAACGAATACCATATCGGCTCCTCTGAGAGCCTGTGCGATCTCTTCGGAACTTTCCTCTGCAGCCTTCTCACCGATATCCGGTCTGGCGCCTGCCCCCTTTCCTCCGGTCAGCTTCTCGCCGATCTGCATGGTAGTAGGAGCCTGGCAGCTGGACAGGACCTGCTTGTCTGTGTTGATGCCGATAAATTCCACACCCAGGATGTTCTCATCCACCATCCGGTTCACTGCATTATTGCCTGCGCCGCCTACGCCAACTACAATGATCCGGGCTGCGCTCTCCGACTCGTTTATCTTAATTTCTAACAAGACTGTTTCCTCCTTATTCTCCCTGTTTTCTGACTTTCACAGTAAACCATCATGCGCCGGCGGACGGCGTACCAGCCATCCCGCAAAAGTCTGGCGGCGCATTTGGAATCCCTGAATTTAGACCGCCTCGCCGGCGGTGAGTTTTCATAAGTAATCTGGTAAATTCATGGTCGTTCGCGTAAAAACTCTAGTCTAGCTTATATCATATTTGATTTTTTAAAAAATAGCAACCGTTTTTTTCATATATTTATGGGAAATCCACCCTATTTTTTTATGAAAGAATACCACATTCCGCTGTTATTTTCATCGTAAGTATCCAGATACAGAGTGCCGGACATTCCCTCCAGTTCCGGAAGCATGTCATGAAGCTCAGAGATCTTGCCGTTCATGTCCTTATTATCCCCAAGGTACACATCAATATCCCCGATAATCAATGTGGCATTTCCCGAAGAGTCATATTTGATCTGGTCTGCTTTTATCTCATAGATACTCAAAACCTGCGTCAGATTCATGATCTGTTCAAAAATCTGCTGATTTTCCACCGGAAGAGGTTTATTCAGCACGATCTGTCCAAAATTCAATCCGGTAATCCATGGAATTCCCTCCAGTCGGCTGCTGGAACTTTCCACAATAATTCCGTCCTTGTCAAAATACATATAGCTGCTCATGTAGGATACATATCCTACCACGCTTTTTTCATAGACAATTACTTCCACAGAGAAAGGGCTTCGGAAAACAATGCTGTAATCCTCCACAAATGGGATCTCCTTGTGCGGACGAACCCGGTCCTTCAGAAACAGAAACAGACTGTTGCGGTCCCATCGGTTTTCAAAAAGCATGTCCTCAATCTGTTCTGCCGAATATTTGTTATTTCCTGTCACCGTCACCGTTCTTACCTGCACAGAAAGAACCAGCAGTACCAGCAAAAGGAATACCGCCAGTCCGATCCAGAGTCCCATATGACTTTTTTTCTCTTTCTCCTGCTCTTTTTCCTCTGATTTTTCAAACATACTTCCACCTGCCCAGCAAAGGTAACTTTGCGCCTGACCCTGTGATCAGGCGCTCCAGCAGATATCTCCCCCAAGGAACTGAAAATCCCGGCAGATATCTTCATATCCCCTCTCAATATGAATACAGTCTTCAATGACGGTTTCTCCGCTTGCCGCCAGGCCTGCAGCCACAAGGGCCGCTCCCCCCCGCAGATCCCAGGCACGTACCCTGGTTCCCGACAGCCGCTCCCTTCCCCGGATCATTGCCTGATTTCCGGAAACAGAAATATCCGCTCCCATCTTTACCAGTTCACCGGCTGTCTTAAATCTTGCCTCAAATACGGTTTCTGTCAGTACGCTCTCCCCCTCTGCCAGGGAAAGGACGGACAGCATGGGAGACTGCAGATCTGTGGGAAATTCCGGATAAGGCCCCGTCCGGATTCTGGCCGGTTTGGGCCGTCCTTCCATCCGGATGTGCGCACCTGCAACTGTGCCGCCCACTCCTATTATGGGTTCAATGTCAGCGCCGCAGCCCCGAAGGCTGCGGATCACGGTCTCCATGGACTCCCAGGGCGCTCCCCACAGCACCGCATCCCCTCCGGCAGCCGTCACTGCCGTCAGGTATGTGCCTGCCGCGATCCGATCTCCCGGAACAGCATATTCCGTTTCATGCAATTCCCGGCCCCCTTTTATCCGGATCCGGTCCGTACCATCTCCCTCGATCAAGGCCCCCATCTGCCTGAGCAGACTGCACAATCCGATCACTTCCGGTTCTTTTGCAGCGCCGCAGATTTCTGTCTCCCCTGCTGCCATCACAGAAGCCAGCAGAGCATTTTCCGTAGCCCCTACACTGGGAAAAGGAAAAAGAATCCGGCCGCCCTCCATCCTTCCCCAGGCCTCAATCCGTCCATCTTCTTCTTTTACACAGGCTCCCAGCCCGGAAAAAGCCAGAAGATGCAGGTCAACCGGACGGCTGCCAATGGAACACCCCCCGGGGTACCAGGCGCCAGCCTTTCCCATTCGGCCAAGAAGAGCCCCCATCACCAGAATGGAAGAGCGCATTTTCTTTACATCCGCCTTTGGAATCTCCGTTCCCAGAATGCCCGATGCATCCACGGAAAGCACATTCCTGCCAAACCAGCACCGGCATCCTACCGATTCTAAAATTCCCACCATACAGGCCACATCCTGTATGATGGGGACATTGGTAAATCGCATGGTTCCACGCTGCAGAAGAGATGCCGCCAGCATGGGCAGAACCCCGTTCTTCGAGCCCTGAACATTTATCTCACCTGACAAAGGCCGGTAACCGCATATGCGAATCTCCGACAAGGGCGCTCCCTCCAAAACATTTCCGCTGTATGATACTATATGCAGAAAACCGGATAAAGGAAATATGTCCAGGTGAAATCTGCAGCCTCATGTTCGGATTTTTACCTGGTTGGAAACGCTTAGGACCATTCCCATTTCCATCATCAGGAACATGACGGAAGTTCCGCCGTAACTGATAAAGGGCAGAGTGATTCCCGTATTGGGGATCGTGTTGGTAACAACAGCAATATTCAGTATTACCTGAATGGCAATGTGGCCCATGACACCCACTACCAGCATGGCACCGAAAAGGTCCGGCGCATTGGACGCAATTACCATAAACCGGTAAATCATAAACAGGAAGATCAGAATCACGGAAACTGCGCCGAACAGTCCCAGTTCCTCACAGATCACAGAGAAAACCATGTCGTTCTGCGCCTCCGGGATAAATCCCAGCTTCTGGATACTTTCTCCCAGCCCTTTTCCCACCAGGCCGCCGGATCCGATGGCATACAGACCCTGAAGCACCTGATAACCACCATCCTGGGGATAGGCCTCCGGCTGCAGCCATACATGGATCCGGTTTAACTGATACGGCTGTACCAGGCCGATCTTCTCTAACACCGTGGCAATGGGACCGGCGAAAGCATAAATCACGCCTGCCGCTGCCACGCACAATGCAAAGGGCCACTTCAGTTCGGATGCCACAAATGCCATTACAAAAGCAATTCCCACGATAATAATACCGGAACTTAAGTTATTCATAGCTACCAGTCCGGCAATGGGAACGGTAATTGCTGCCAGAACAAGAAGCCCCTTGATATTATTCACCTTTTTGCCCATTTGGGTGATCATCACAGCCAGAAGGAGAATCAGGGCAATCTTTACCATCTCCGTAGGCTGGAACTGCACCGGCCCAAGAGCCAGCCACCGCTTCTTACCATTGGCCTCTACTCCCAGAGGCGTCAGCATAACCATCAATAAAAATATGTAAGAAAATCCGTAGCCCAGCAAGGCAAATTTTGCAAAGAAATGATAATCCATTTTGGAAATGATCATCATAACAACAAAACCGCCCAGAGCGATAATGGCCTGCCGCCGCATAAAGTAAGCGGAATCACCGTTAAACTGAATCTGTGCCGAATAAGAACTGGAACTGTATATCATCACCAGACCAAACACAGTAAGGAAAATAACAGTGAAAAGCAGGCTGTAGTCATAAAAGCGCCGTACTTTCTTTTTCCCTGTATTCTCCGCCGTCTGCCCGGCCCGCCCGCTTCCATCTTCATAACCAGGCCTGCCTCGGAAATTTCCTTCGGCTGCCTTTACCCGCACTCCAGGTGAAGATTTTACCCGGAGCGCCTGATCCGGCGGCAGGTTCTTTTGCACTCTCCTTCCCGTCATGCGGGTATTCCGCGGCATATTTCCCGACATGCCCATATCCTGAGATGCATTCCCGGACACGCGGACATTCCGCGGCGCACCCCCGGCTGTGCGGGCGTTTCTGGGCGCGGCATTTCTGGCTGCGGCGTTTCCATCTGCCGGCCGCCGGCTGTTATATGAGGTTCCTGCGCCGGAATCCATTCTCTGATTCCGGCCGTTTCTTTTCTGCTGATAATTTCCCGGCGATGTTTTCTGTTTTCCCGTACGCCGCCCGGATTCCGGCCGCGTCTGGGAATACCGTTGTGCTTCCGCCGATCTCTGTGGCCTTCGCTGCCGGTCTGCTGCATATGCTCTCTGCTGCGGCTGTCTGGCCGCCGCTCTCTGCTGATTCGCCATCCGCTGCCCTCCCATCTGTTATCCTGTTCTGAAAGCCTGCTGCCCCGGGATACTTTCATCCCTTCTTAGAGGCTGCGCACGCACTCCTTGAAGACACGTCCCCGTTCTTCATAATTCCGGAACATGCCCCAGCTGGCACAGGCCGGACTTAACAGCACATTCTCGCCCATATTGGCGTAAGATGCACAGACCCGCACAGCCTCCTGCATATCCTCGGCATACATAATATCATGAAATCCGTGTTCCCTGGCGCACCTGGCAATCTTATCCCGCGTCTGGCCGATCAGCACCAGATACCGCACCTTTCCTTCAAAAGACTCGATCCACTCATCAAATTCACTGTGTTTATCATACCCGCCGGCAATCAGGATCGTAGGTCCCGGCATAGCCCGGATCGCCTGGATCGCCGCATCCGGATTGGTTCCCTTAGAGTCATTGTAATATTTCACGCCATACCGCTCAGCCACAAATTCGATGCGGTGCTCCACTGCCTGGAATGCCTCTGCCGTCTTTCGTATGGAAGACAGCGGCACGCCCATGGCCAGGCCAATGGCAGCAGCAGCCATTACATTTTCATAATTATGACGGCCAAGGAGATTTAAGTCATGGATATTCACCACATCTTCCTGTTTGCCGTTGTGGCGCCAGACGATCCTATCTCCGTCCAGGAAAAGTCCTTCTTCCAGGCGGCTGCGGCTGCTGAAAAAGACCACCTTTGCCTTAAGATCAAACTCGGGGATTCCCGTGCTGCTGTCCTTATTTTCCTGGTCATCCTTTTTCGAATCCCCGGAAGTATTCTGACTGTCTTCCTCTTCTGCGCCCGTTTCCGGATCAGCGGATTTCTCCAGAGAGTCCTTCTCCTCATCATCCTTCTTTTCCGGCTTTTCTTTCAGTCCAAAACTTCGGAGTACCGGATCGTCATAATTAAGGACAATGGTATCCTCCTCGCTCTGATTCATGGCTATGCTTTCCTTGATGGCAATATAGCGCTCCATGGTACCGTGCCGGTCCAGATGATCCGGGGTGATATTTAAGATGGCGCTGACCTGCGGATGGAAATCCATAATGGTCTCCAGCTGAAAACTGGAAACTTCTGCCACAGTCACAGAAGACTCTTTCGTCTCCAGCGCTACCTGGGTATAGGGAATACCGATATTGCCCACCACAAACACGCTGTCGAAATAATCCTTCATGATCTGTCCCGTAAGAGCCGTGGTAGTCGTCTTCCCATTGGTTCCCGTGATGGCAGCCAGACGTCCCTTGGCACAATGGTAGGCCAGCTGGATCTCACTCCAGATGGGAATGTTCATATCATCCAGGATTGCCACAAAAGGAGACTCCAGTGGAATCCCCGGGCTGATAATGCAGAGTTCCACCCCCAGAAGATCGGTGCGCTTTAATTCACCTAAAACCACCGTCACCTTTTCATTATCATCCAGTTTCTTTTTCAGTTCCTCTTCCTTCAGCTTTTCATTGCCGTCATACAGCACCACTTCACCGCCCATGTCCAGCAAAAGCTTCGCTGCCGAAATCCCGCTGATCCCGGTTCCTGCTACCAATACCTTCTGACTGCTCAAGCCACTCAACCTCCTATAATCCTAAGTACGCCACCAGGCAGAGAATCGCCGTAATTGTGGCAAAAACCGCTACCACTCTGGTCTCCGACCACCCGCACAGTTCAAAGTGATGATGGATCGGCGCCATTTTAAAGATCCTCTTTCCTCCGGTCTTTTTAAAATATGTCACCTGAATGATGACGGAAAGCACCTCGATCAGATAAATAAAACCAATGATTACGATAAAAAGCGGAATCTCCATCATAAACGCGCTGGAAGCCACAAAACCGCCCAGTGCCAGGGATCCTGTATCTCCCATAAATACTTTGGCCGGATATACATTAAACAGAAGGAAACCCAGAAGGCTTCCCACCACAGCCCCGGTAATAGGGCTGATGCCGCTGTTTTCTCCCAGAGAGACAATCGTCAGGAAAGTGGCCACCAGGATCGTCACGCTGGTGCATAATCCATCCAGACCGTCCGTAAAATTCACGCCGTTGTCCGTTCCCAGCACAATGAAAAACACTGCCGGGACAAACAGAATGCCCAGATCCAGGAATATGCCGTTGTCAAATCCTCCGGTAAAAGGAATCAGCATCCTGGCCCCTACTTCATCGCTGGTCACCAGATACCAGGCAAAAATACCGGTAATCACAATCTGTCCCAAAAGCTTCTGTTTCGGATTCAGTCCTTCCGACCGCTTCATGACAATCTTAATATAATCATCCAAAAATCCGATAATCCCAAATCCTACTGTCACAAACAGCACCGGAATAATCTTTGGATATCGGGGAATATAAAACAGGGAAGTGATGATAATACTGGTAAGTATCATCAGGCCTCCCATAGTAGGAGTTCCCTGCTTCTTTAAATGGGCCTGGGGTCCTTCCTCCCGAACCTGCTGTCCAAATTTCAGTTTGTGAAGAAAGGGGATCACCACCGGACACAAAACTGCGCTGATACAGAAGGATATGATAATCGCTAAAATGGTTTCATTAATCATAAAACACCTCAAATTCTTATGTATTAACCCAGGCGCCGCTGTGTAAAAACAGCCGTCCGCCGAAGCCGGGCAGGCTTTTAAAGTCACTAAGTAGTATACGTCTTTTTCCCGGAATAATCAACTTATATCTGGGTTTCTTGGATTCCCAGAATGGGCAGAATATTCCGGAATAAATCGCCGATTACCGGCGCCGCAATGGTTCCTCCGTAATAAATTCCCTCCGGTTCATCAATGGTAATCAGAGCAATGACCTGAGGATCATCTGCCGGCGCAAAACCGATAAACGAGGAAATATACTTTTTTAAGCTGCGGGGCAGCTTTTCCGATGTGGCAGTTTTTCCGCCGATCCGGTAGCCCTCCACCGCCGCATTTTTTCCACTTCCCTCTGCTACTACCATTTCCAGAATATACCGCATAGTTTCGCTGGTTTCCTCTGAGAGGATCTGCTCCCCCAAAGGCCAGGAAAACTTTTTCGTCCAGGTCTTATCGCGGCTTTGTGCCTCCAGGGCAAAATGAGGCGTTACCCTTCTCCCCCCATTTATAATAGAAGAAACGGTAGCCACAAGCTGCACCGGCGTAATCTGGAAAGACTGTCCGAAGGAAACGGTAGCCAGTTCCACCGGCCCCATATTTTTCGGATCATGCATAATGGTGGCAGCTTCTCCCGGTATATCGATTCCGGTCTTTCCCCGAAGTCCAAACTGGTCGAAATACCGGCAGTAATTTTCCACTCCCAGCCTCTGCCCCACATCGATCAGCACCGGATTGCAGGAATTCATCATTCCCTGAAGAAAAGTTTCACCTCCATGGCCTCCTGTCTTATGGCAGCGGATCTTCCGATCCTCTACAATCCGGTATCCGGGACAGGAAAACCGGTCTTCCAGGGTCACCACGCCAGACTCCAGCCCGGCCGCTGCCGTGATGATCTTAAAGGTGGAGCCAGGCTCATAGGTATCGCTGACACAGCTGTTTCTCCACATCCGGTTGCGCCTTTCCTGCTTTTCCATGCCGGAGGCCTCCTCTTCTGCAGCCTTCTGTCTGGCGCTTTCACTGGCCAGGTTCTGGTCCAGTGTAAAGGGATCATTCAGATCAAATTCCGGTGCATTTACCATGGCCAAAATCTCGCCATTCTGGGGATTCATGACAATGATGGACACGCCCTTGGCATTTTTCTTCTCCATCGTCTGGTAAGCCAGCTGCTGGGCATACTGCTGAATATTTACATCAAGACTGAGGATCAGATCCCGCCCTGCCGTAGGCTCCAGCCGTTCTTCTTTTCCGTTTTCCAGCTCTACGCCGGCCGCATCAGTCAGCGTAAAGATGGTTCCGTTTTCTCCTTTTAAGTATTCTTCATACTTCACCTCCAGGCCGATGATACCCTGGTTATCTCCTCCGGTAAATCCAAGAACCCGGGAAGCCAGGCTGTCATATGGATAATACCGCTTATAATCCTCATCTACCTTTACACCGTCCAGGTGGAAGCCGCGGATCCGGTCTCCCGTCTCCTTCTCCACGTTAGAAGCAATCACCTCTCTGGAGCTGCGCTTTTCTACTTTCCGGCGTACTTCACCTTCCTCCAGGCCCAGTTCCCGGCTTAAAACCTGTATCGTCTCTTCCCGGTCCGTCACCTGGCTGTAGATCACCGATATGGTGCATACCGTCCGGTTATCTGCCAGTACCTGGCCGTTCCGGTCCAGAATCCGGCCCCGGGCCGCCTTAATGGACCGCTCCCGCAGGTGCAGATCTTCTGCTTTTGCAGAATAATACTCCGACCGGAAAATCATCAGATAAAAAAGCCGTCCCCCCAATCCAATTATCATAAGCGACAACAGGAAATAGAGAACGGCAGTCTTTCCTCTGTGACAGGTGTGATTTTCATTCATGTCCGGCCCCTGTCTTTCCTTTTTTCAAATATATGATTTTTCCGGACATTTATTCTTGTGAAAGCGTCTCTGCAGCATCCGTTCCTGCCTCTGTATCATTGGTTCCGGAAGAATCTGCCGGCGCCGGATCGCCCTCCGAAGATGCCGGCGCCGTCTCTTCCGGATCTGCGGTGCTGTCAGCTTCGCTGCTTCCCTCCGGCACCTGCGTTCCGCTTTCTCCAGCCGTCTGCCCCTCCTGACTTTCCATGCCGGGAATCGCTTCCGGAATTCCGGATGCTTCCCCATCCTGCTCGACATATTCATCCGTCTCGTAAACCTTTGTCTCAGCTTCTGTCTCCTCCGGCGCAATGGCGTCATTGTCTCCGGCTGAAATGCCTTCCTCCTGAGGAAGCTGTGCCTGCACATCCTCCGGTACCTGAATGGCGGCGGTATCCGGAAATACATTCATATAAGGCAGGATCTCGCTGAGAATCTTCTGTACAATATTGCTGGCATAGGAACTGTGGGGCTGATCTTCCACATGGGGCGTATCGATCACCACATACACAAGAACCTGCGGATCATCTGTAGGTGCAAAACCGGCAAAAGATACTACGTAATTTCCGTTTCCTCTGGGATATTTTTCCGCAGTTCCGGTCTTTCCGCCGACTTTGTAGCCCGTTACCTGGGCCGCGCTTCCGGTTCCTTCTGCCACCGTGTCATACAGCGCATCCCGGATAAACTGTGCCGTAGACTCCGATACCGTCTCCCGCACCAGATTCGGCTCCACTTTCTTTACCACGGAACCGCTCTCATTTAAGATCTGCTTTACCACATGAGGCTCATAGTAAGAGCCGCCGTTAATCACAGAACAGTAAGCTGCCGCCATCTGAATCATGGTACAGTTATAATTCTGGCCGAATGCATTCGTTGCCAGATCTGCAGCTCCCATATCATCTGCGTGGTAAACCAGCGTGCTGGTATCTGCTTCACCCGGCAGATCGATTCCTGTTTTTGCACCGAAACCAAAGATCTCCTGGTATTTAACAAAGCGTTCGCTGCCGATCATGGCTGCCATCTGCATAATGGCGTCATTGCAGGACTGCATCAGCGTCTCCGTCACCGTCAGATTTCCATGTCCGGAACGCTTCACACACTGAATGGGCCAGCCGCCCACCATCTGCACACCGTCGCAGAAGAAGCTTTCGTTTCCGTTAAGAACGCCCTCCTCCATCCCGGCAGCAATGGTAAAGATCTTCTGGGTGGAACCGGGCTCATAAGTATCACTGATACAGAAATTTCTCCATACTTTGTTCCAGGCCACCTGCGTTCCCAGAGATACGATCTCATCCTCGGTGTAATACTGGGACACCTGGTCTTCCGTGATCCGCTCCTGATCCGGATTCTTCCGGTGGTAATCGTCAATGGCCTCCTGTACGCCGAACTGACGGATCTCCTCATCGGTATACCGGTTTCCCAGATCTCTTGGATTATTCAAGTCATAGCGGTTCTTGTTTGCCATGGCCAGAACCTCGCCGTTATTGGGATCCATGACAATGGCTGCGCTCATCTCGCTTCCTGTGGTATTCTCCCACTCGTCCAGATATTTCTCCACGATTTTCTGGATATTTACATCGATGGTAGAAACCACTGTATTTCCATTTTCAGCTGGCTTGATCACACGTTCCAGGTTGGTCTCCTCATTCAGGTATCCGTATTCCCTGCCGTTTGTGCCAATGAGCTGGTCATTATAATACTGTTCGATACCGCCGTTTCCGTTGCTTCCGTCGCTTTGTGCAAATCCGATTACATTGCAGGCCAGGGAATTGTAAGGATAAACCCGTTTGTACTCATCCTCAAACCATACACCCTTTACCTGTTCCCTGGAACCGGCCTCAGCATATGCCTTGTTCATCTGGGTTTGCAGTTCCTCAAAAGCTGTCTTTTCGTCATAAGAAAGCCGTCTGGCATACCGGATATAGTAGGACTCCGGCCGTTCCAGTATCAGATTCCGGATTTCATTGGCATCATACCCGAATGCCTGGCTTAATGCAGTTACCGTAGGCTCCAGATATCTTTCCTGATCTGACATAATCTGGTTTGCATCAATGATCAGATTGTATACTTTTTCGCTGGTAGCCAGAAACGTTCCGTTCCTGTCCACGATATTCCCTCTCTGATAAGGTATTACCCGGCTGTCATACCTCTGCTGTGACAGCACGATCTGGGTATAATCTTCCTGTTTTGTTTTTACAATGTCATATAAAACTGCTGCTAATGCAAACAAAGCCAGCGTAATTACCAATACGGTAACCGCCAGCTTCTCCTGCATGTAATCCAAAAACAGTTTCGGACCGCCTTTTGGCTTTTTGCCCGGTCCTTTAGTATTGTGGGATGTCCTCATATTGTCTTACATACTCGCTTTCCGTCTTGTCATACAGAATGACCTGGTCTTTGTTGGCATATACCATACCTAAATCCTTTGTCGCCACTTCATATACATGATCCAGATCCACGTATGTATTGATGCTGGTTTCCAGCGCGTCATTTTCTGACTTCAATGTTTCGATCTCCGACTCCAGCACTTCGATGTTATGAATTCTGGCCGTAATCGAAGACTGTACCTGCAGATAATTGATGCACAGATACAACGTGCAGATCGCGGCAATTGTAAGCATGATAACAAAAGGCAGATCCATCTGGAGTGCCTTTTCCTGATTTCTGCGCACCGCATAGCTGACCCGGATTTTCTCCTGGCGCTCTCTTGACGGCCGCCGCTCCGGAACCCGGTCGGGCTGCAGCTTACGGACAGTGTTCCCCTGAATGTATTCCTGCGACTTGTGTAACTTCCTTCTCTCAGCCATTGACCTGTTCCTCCCTTACTTTTTATGTTGTGACCCCCGCTTCCTCACCGGAAGACAAAGCTTTTTCAAATACCCTCAGCTTCGCACTTTTTGACCGTCTGTTTTCCTCCATCTCCTTCTCTGATGGAAGGATAGGCTTTCTGGTAATGACTCTTCCGCGGCTCTTTTTCCCGCATACGCATACCGGAAATTCCGGCGGGCAGGTGCATGGGTTTTCATTTTCTCTGAATTTGTTCTTTACAATACGGTCCTCCAGGGAATGGAATGTAATAATCGCAATCCGTCCTCCTGGCTTTAACAGCTCAATCATGCTGTCAATGGACTGTTCCAGTACCTTAAGCTCACCGTTCAGCTCGATCCGAAGTGCCTGAAAAGTCTGCTTCGCCGGATGTCCTCCCGCAGCACGGACCCGCATGGGAATGGCCGCCTTGATGGCTTCCGTCAGCTGGCCTGTGGTCAGGATCGGCTGCTCCTGTCGCATCCGTACAATGTGCTTTGCAATATTTTTTGCAAACTTCTCTTCTCCGTAATCCCGGATGATCCGATACAGCTCCATCTCACTGCAGGTATTCACAATATCTGCTGCCGTCCTGGTCTGCCGCTGATCCATCCGCATGTCCAGAGGCGCGTCCTCCCGATAGGTAAACCCTCGTTCCGGCGTATCCAGCTGATAAGAAGACACGCCAAGATCCAGATAAATCCCATCTGCTTCCGAGATTCCCAGGTCTGCCAGGACTCGGGGAGTATCTGCGTAATTGCTCCGCACGATCGTCACCCGGTCTTTAAATTCCCGGAGCCTTTCTCCGGCCGCTTTTATGGCGTCCGCATCCTGGTCGATTCCGATCAGTCTCCCTTTCTCACTCAGCTTTCCGCAAAGCAGGAAAGCATGACCGCCACCTCCTAAGGTACCGTCCACGTAAATGCCATCAGGCTTTACGCAAAGACTGTCAATTGTTTCGTGAAGCAGAACTGATGTGTGTCCAAAATCCATTTAAATTCCCAATCCTTCCATATTTTCTGCAATCTCTTCCATGTCATCATAAGAATTGGCTTCCATCCAGCGGTCTTTGGCCCAGATTTCAATCCGGCTTCCAACTCCCACCAGGACAGCATCCTTCTCGATGCCGGCAAAATCCCGCAGAACAGCCGGAAGGAGGATCCTTCCCTGCTTGTCTACTTCACAAGCGGTGGCGCCAGCCAGAAAAAAGCGGGAGAACTTACGGGCGTTTGCATTTGTCAGGGGCAGGGCGTGAAGCTTTTCTTCCAGGGCTTTCCATTCGGAATTTTCATACACAAATAAGCAGCCATCCAATCCCTTCGTTACTACGAATTCATCCCCCAGCTGCTCTCTGAACTTGGAAGGTACGATAAGACGTCCCTTCGCATCGACTGTATGATTGTATTCACCCATGAACATAACTTATCACCCGGTACCTGTTTTCATACAACCAAACCACTTGGCTACCATTCTGTTCCACTTTCTACCACTTTTCACCACTCGTATAATCATTTTAGTACATCCGTAAGGAAATAGCAAGGAATTTTTCCATGAAAATAGCAGGGGGACCGAATTTCTTCGATCCCCCTGCTGCTTCAGGCGCCGGATCTGTCCCACAGGGACAAATTAAAATCCGGCTGCAATATATTGTTCAATCAATCCGTCCAGTTCCACGCTCCGCCGATAAATTTCCTCGTAATCCTCTCCTTTATCAATGCTGGCATTCAGCAGCTTCCTTGCCGACTCGATCTTTTCTATCAATTCGTTTTTTGAAACATTCATCCTACGCTCTCCTTCTTCATTCTTCCCAGCCTTCTGTGCTTCCAGATCAGCACGCCGGCTGCCCCTGCAGCAAGAATCACGGACAAACACTGAGACACAGGAAGTCCTGTTCCGAAAAGAAGAAGCTGATCCGTCCGCAGTCCTTCGATCCAGGCTCTGCCTGCGCCGTAGCCAAGCAGATAAATACAGAACATCTCTCCATCGAATTTCTTATGCTTCCGATACCACAGCATGAAGATAAGAACTCCCAGGTTCCAGAGAGACTCATATAAGAAAGTAGGATGTACCTGAATGTATTCCACGCCATTTTCCACGATCTTATGATCCAGCAGTTCCTGAGTTATCATGGACGGGTTTACCAGCGACATTTTAATCCGCATGGCAAAAAGACTGTCCGTATATCCTCCGAAAGCTTCTGTATTAAAAAAGTTTCCCCAGCGCCCGATAATCTGTCCCAGAATCAGTCCCAGCACGCCGGTATCCGCCATTGAAAAAAAAGATACCTTCCGCACTCTGGTAAATACCAAAAGGGTAAGGACTGCGCCGATGACGCCTCCATAGATTGCCAGTCCTCCGGCCCTTAAGTTAAAGATCTGAAGCAGATTATCTTTATATCCATCCCATTCAAATATCACGTAATAGGCTCTTGCTCCAATAATGGAAAAAATAATGGCATAAAGAGCAAAGTCCAGATAAAGATCCGGATCCTGTCCCCGTCTTCTGGCATCCTGCATGGCCAGCCAGATCCCTGCCAGCATTCCGCAGCCGATAATAATCCCGTAAAAAGCGATCCGGAACCCAAATACATCAATGCTCCTGGGAAGATGTTCAATGGTAATCCCCAAATGTACAAAGCTTAAATCCGCTCCAGTTGTCGTCATGTATAATCTCCTCTCCGCCTTTAAGCTTCTTACATTTTAACCCTAATCTCGGGAAAAAGCAACGGATTTCGATTGACAGGATGCCCCGGGGTTCGACACGAAAAAATTTAATGCTTTTCATTGCGGACAAACTATGATATGCTTTAACTGTTCTGACAGCAGACTTTGGACCGGCGCCACAGGAATAAAGTCGATGGCTGTCGCAGCCATATATTCAAAAGAACGAATCCTGCTGCAGAATGCGGCGAATTTATATTTAAGATAGGAAGGTATACAGTTATGAAATTAGGTATTGTAGGTCTGCCAAACGTAGGAAAAAGCACATTATTCAATTCTCTGACAAAGGCAGGCGCCGAATCGGCCAATTACCCTTTCTGCACCATTGACCCCAATGTAGGCGTTGTACCGGTTCCGGATCCTCGTCTGAAAAAGCTGGCGGCCCTCTATGATTCTCAGAAGATTACACCGGCTGTCATTGAATTCGTTGACATTGCTGGTCTGGTAAAAGGCGCATCCAAAGGAGAAGGTCTTGGAAATCAGTTTCTTTCCAATATCCGGGAGGTGGATGCCATTGTTCACGTAGTCCGCTGTTTTGATGATCCCAACGTAATCCACGTAGACGGAAGTATCGATCCTCTCCGTGATATTGAAACCATTAACTTAGAGCTGATTTTCTCCGATATCGAAATTCTGGAGCGCCGGATCGCCAAAACTTCCAAAGGCGCCTTTAATAATAAGGAACTGGCCAAGGAAGTGGAGCTGCTAAAGCAGATCAAATCCCGTCTGGAAGACGGCAAGCTGGCACGCGGCATGGAACTGGAAGACGAAGATCAGATTGCATTTGTAGATTCTTTAAATCTCCTGACCTGGAAACCGGTTATCTTCGCAGCCAACGTAAGCGAAGATGACGTAGCCGATGATGCCGCTTCCAATCCCTACGTTCAGAAAGTCCGGGAATTTGCCAAGGAAAACGGCTGTGAAGTATTCGTTATCTGTGCCCAGATCGAAGAGGAGATCGCCCAGCTGGATGATGATGAGAAAGCCATGTTCCTGGAAGAGCTTGGTCTGACGGAATCCGGTCTGGACAAACTGATTGCTGCCAGCTACCGTATCCTGGGCCTCATGAGCTATCTGACTGCCGGCGTTACGGAAACCAGAGCCTGGACCATCCGGATGGGTACCAAAGCACCCCAGGCAGCCGGAAAGATCCACTCCGACTTTGAGAGAGGCTTTATCCGGGCCGAAGTTGTAAACTATCAGGATCTTTTAGACTGCGGCAGCTACAATGCAGCCAAAGAAAAAGGTCTGGTCCGCTCCGAAGGAAAGGAATATGTAATCAAAGACGGCGATGTGGTGCTGTTTCGATTTAATGTATAATCTTTTGCTTCACTGAAATATTTTTGAATGCTTCTTATAACTTAAGGGCGCTGCAAAACGATCTGCAGCGCCCTGTTTTTTGTCTTTCTTTTTATCCTTCTTTTCATCTTTCCGTTTTTTCTTCCATGCTCCCCCGGTTTTCGTCGAAACACTCCGTAATCTATAAACAACAAAAAACAAGGAGTGATCTTATAATGAAAAAATCAATAATTACATATTTAATAATTGCTTCCCTTTCTCTTATTCCGGCTCAGACAATCCACGCAGGAACATATACAGTCATCCCTGCCGCGGTCTCTCATTCCGCTGCAGCCGGTTATGAAACTGCTTCATCCTTCGAGCACCGGCTTCTGTCTCTGGTAAACAGCGAACGGGCCAAGGCCGGACTTGCCCCCCTTGCTCTCTGCCCTTATCTTTCTGCCGCAGCAAATACCCGGGCAGGCGAACTGGAGATTTCCTTCTCCCATACCCGTCCCGATGGAAGAGAATATTACACCGCCATTACGGATACCGGCGCCGGATTTTCCGGAAGCGGAGAAAATGCAGCACTGGGTTATCTCACACCGGAGCAGGTAATGGAAGGCTGGATGAGCAGCCCGGGACATCGGAGCAATATTTTAAATCCCGGTTATACATCCATTGGACTGGGTTATTATAAAAGCCCTTCTACCGGCTGGAACTATTGGGCGCAGGTTTTTTCCTGGTAAAAACCTGCCGGCCCTCTCCGGGTCTCTTATGAATGCGTTCACTTGTTTTCTCCAAAGACCTCTGCATAAATTGCGTCCTGTTCCGGAAGGTGCGTCACGTATCCTACCGGAATTTTCCCTCCGGTAGCCTGGATCACGGCCTTCGCGCCTTCCGGTCCGAAGGCCCCGCACAGTTCAATACAGTTAACTCCGGAATCACACAGTTCTTTTGCCACCCGGCATCCTTCTGAAAGATCCGGCACCCCTGCCACCTGAATTTCTCCTCCGTGAATGGCAGCCCGATCCTTTTCTGAATCAAATCCGCTGCCCATAAGAATAAACGCAAATTTCATCCTTCTGTCTCCTTTCTCCTCCTGCCGGCCCCGGCTGTCTCCTATGAAAAATAGTTTTCTCCCTGAGACTGCCGCATCTCCATCGCTGTGCCGTCAGATCTTTTCATTTGTAATGTCAAATCTGCTGATATGCAATCAAGTATATCCTTGAAAAAAGAGACTGTCAACCAGGCTGTCCATCCCAAAACATTTGACAAAGAACAGTTATGACGAGAAAAAGGCGCTGTTGATGGTTTCCGATATACACCCCATAAAGCCAGGTGCGCCGAAATGGGAATGGTTCGACAAATTGCGATTTATCTAGATAATGATACTGTCCTTAAAAAGGCAGGATATAGAAACAGCGGAGACCACATAAAACGCGGCTCCGCTGCTAAAAATAAAAAGAGCGCGAGACGGGATTCGAACCCGCGGCCCCCACCTTGGCAAGGTGGTGCTCCACCCCTGAGCC
>PPYE01617196.1_pt1 | contig 89786 bp, 86 predicted proteins | sample 1559881 | NCBI WGS metagenome assembly PPYE01 (sample SAMN08240022, study PRJNA423297) | Human gut metagenome, whole genome shotgun sequencing project.
TTATGGCTTGTATCAAATCTTCATTTACTTTTTTGCACCATCTTACTCTTGCTGGGTCTATTTCTAAACTTTTGTAAATTAAATCTTCCTTTGCTGCCATTAGGTTAACCAAGTTCTTTAAAGTGTTTGGTGTGTGATTCTTTGCCCCTATGTGAATATGTATTCCACATTCTAGCTGGCTATCACTAACTGCTCCTGCTTTCCTAAGTCTTCTTATTAATTCTTGTAAGATTTCAATGTCCTCATATCTCAAAATTGGTGTTACTAGCTCAACACTATAGTCCTTGTTATTTATTGCTTTAAGTTTTCCTTTTGTATTTTTCATTGTGTTTATACTTGCATCATTCATTATCTTCCAAACCCTTCGGTCTGGTGCTATTATGTTGTAAGTATCGTATCCATCATATTCTCTAGTAATTCTTCCTCCTAAAAAGTTTACCGCAACCTCTGCCGCTTCTGCCTTTGTTATTCCTGTCATTTCAATTTCTGCACCTATTGTTTGGTTTTTCATTTTTGTTTACCTCCTAAACGGTATTAAATCCCCTTTTGTTAGTGTACATATTACCTCTGACAGGTGTACTTATCCAGTTATATTTAAAGAAAAACACAGGTTTTTAACGACATTATTTACATATTAATGACAACAGAAAAGACACTATTTAAAGTGCCTCTTCTACAGTTTTAACTATATTTTTATAATTAATCTTTTCACCATTTCTTAATAGATACACAGCTTCATTATTACTAACTTGTTCAATATATCTATTAACGATAACATCAGCATACTTTTCATCAAGCTCAATAGTATAGCAAATTCTATCTGTTTGCTCACAAGCAATAAGTGTTGAACCACTTCCTCCAAATGGATCAAGTACAATAGAATTTGTTAAGCTTGAATTAGTAATTGGATAAGCAACTAATGCTATTGGTTTCATTGTTGGATGGTATTTTGATTTTGTTGGCCTATCAAAATTCCAAGTAGTTCTTTGCTTTCTATCTGCATAGAATTTATGTCCTGCTGTAGGTTTCCAACCTACAAGTACAGGCTCATGATTATATTGATAATCACATCTTCCTAACACAGGAGAATTCTTTACCCAGATACAAGTTTGGTGACAAAAGAAACCTGCCTCCTTAAATGCAACTCTAAAATTAACAATTTCCTTATCAGCATGGAATACATAAATTGAACCTCCATCTGCAAGACTTTCATACATTCCTTTATAAGCAGCTAATAAAAATTCATAAAACTTTTTATCATCCATATCATCATTTTGAATCTTCCCTGCTGTACCTTCATAGGCAACATTGTAAGGAGGATCTGTTACTGTTAGATTAGCTTTCTTGCCGTCCATTAATCTTTCATACGTCTCAAGTTTTGTGCTATCTCCACAAATTAATCTATGCCTCCCCAGTAACCAAATATCTCCAATCTGTGTTATTGGATTTTCTGGTGGAGCTTCATCAAAGTTATCTTCCTTCACACCTTTAGGATGCAGCTCATTAAATAATGCATCTATCTCTGGTGGTTCAAACCCTGTAAAAGATGTATCATAATCTAAGTCTTGTAAATCCTTAATTAAATCAGCAAGCAATTCTTTATTCCATTCACCTGTAATTTTATTAAGAGCTATATTTAAAGCTTTTTCTTTAGTCTTATCAACATCAATAACTACACAATCTATTTCCTCATGACCTAATGTTTTTAAAACTGATATCCTTTGATGCCCTCCAATTACAGTTAAATCTTTATTTACTATAACAGGGTCCACATATCCAAATTCATTAATACTATTTTTTATTTTTTCAAATTCAGCATCCCCAGGTTTTAATTTTTTTCTTGGATTATAACCTGCTGGTACTAATAAATCTATTTTTAACTTTTTAAACTCCATCCTCTTCCCTCCAAAATCTATCTTTTATATAACAACCATGACTACAGTATTTTCTTTTCTTATTTCCATAGGCCGTAAATTTTTTATTGCAATATGGGCAAGTGTATTTATAGGTGGCTTCCTCACTTTTATTTCTCTTATCTAAGTTTTCATTCCACCATTTATATCTACATTCATCAGAGCAAAACTTCCTAGCTCTACCTTTCAATTTTTGTTTAATAGTTTTTTCACAATAAATACAAAGTTCATTTTTCTTTATTTTTTCTTCTAAATTTAGAGCAACTACACTTGAAACACCAATAAGTCCATTTCTTCTACAAAAGCCTCTTACAGAATCTCTTGATAATCCTGTAATACTAGCAATAGCCTTATATCCCATACCTTTTAATCTTAATTCTTTTATTCTTTCCTTTTCCTCGGTGTTCATTTGAATTGCTCCTTTCATTAAACTTTTTTGCAATAAAAAAAGTAACTGCTATCCCTTACAGTTACTTAATTACAACTTTCTATTTTGCGATTTTTTAGTACCCCCCTTGTGTAATTATGCGAAAATTCACGTGAGAGGGGGCGGCGGTCGTTGGCTTGTCCTTCTTTTAAGATTAGATACCCCCTGCCCAACCTTAACAGCAACCCTTAAATCAATTTCTTTATCTCTATTATAATAATATCAGAAGTTCATACTCTACTTCTATCAACTTTACTCTACTCTTTTAATATTTATATTCTTTGTATCTATCTTCAGTCATAGTCTTCTTATCATGACATCTCTTACAAAGAGCTTGCCAGTTACTTTCATCCCAAAACAACTTTTTATCTCCTCTATGTGGTTTAACATGGTCAACTACAGTAGCTTTAACTAATCTACCTTCATCTTTACACCTAACACATAAAGGATTAACTTTTAAGAATCTATTTCTAGCTCCTCTCCACTTACTATCATAACCACGCTTAGTAGCTGTAAGTCTTTTTTTTTCATAAAACTCTTTATGTTCTTCACAATACTTACCTTCTGTTAACTTAGCACATCCTAAATACTTACATGGTTTCATGGGTTTCATTGGCACTATAATCACCTCATTAAAGAAAAAAGCCATTACAACTTTTGCTGTAACGACTCTTAATTTATTTTCTCTATTATAATAATATCAGAAGTTTGTACTCTACTTCTATCAACTTTACTCTATTCTTTTAATCTAATTCTACTTTTTTTATTGTTGCTCTTAATTCTCTTATTGTCATATCTAATCTCTTTGTAATTGTAAATTTTCTTTGTAATTCTTTATTTATTCCTTCCATCATACACGATAATAATATTAAGAACTCTTCATCACAATTATCAATTAAGTTTCTAACATCTTCTTCAATATTTATATCTTCTATTTTTATTTCTTCTTTATCTGCATAAAACGTTAAATAAGCACTAATTAATTCCTGTGTTTCATTATATGACTTCTTATCTTTTAAAACTTCACACTCCATTATAATTCCTCCTATTTATTATTTTTTTCAAGATCAATATTAGCTAGAACTCTTATAAGCGTATCAATAATAATATCTAGTCTTTTATTTGTTTCATTTGTTTCTTCCATCTCGTCTATAAGTGTTCTCATAAGAATTTTGATTAAGGTAAAACTTTTTTCATCACAAGTATTAATAAACTTATCCACTATTGTATCTACTTCTAATTCAAATAATTTATCATTATACTTCTTCATATATTCTTTTAATGACTCAAATTCTTTCTTATATACATCTTTCATCCAAATTTTATCTTCTTCTAATTGAACTGATTCATAATAGTCAAGCTCTTCTTGAATTTCTTCCTCACTTGGTATATAACTTTCATCAATCTCAAAATTACTTTCTAAATTTATTGTTTTAAATACTTCCTCATCTAATAAATCATCTATCTTGTCCATTTCCATACCTCCATAAATTACATAACCTAATATTTATATTATATGGGTTTTTTCTATATTTTTCTATAATATTATATATATTTTCAGTTTAATTATGTCAATTTTTAATAAAACAATCTAAATACGGCTATCAACTTTACTCTATTCTTTTGTTATAACTATATTTTCTAAAGCCCTATCATGTACCTTATATGCATTTTGAATACTATACCCCATATCAACAGCTATTTGCTCCCAAGTTTTAAAACAAAGGTATCTTAACTCCAGTAATGTTTGCTGTTCTGGATTATTAATCTTTTTTATTATAGACATTATTTCTTTCTTCAAATCTACAAGTACATCTATATCAGCATTAATTTCATTCTCTAACTCCATCATCTTTACTATTATTCCTTCCATAGAATGAACATTACGACTTCCACTTGGAGGTGTATCACTTAATGTAGATGTTGCTTTAGTTGCTAATTCTCTTAAAGAAACTATTTGTTCAAGCTTACTATTAATTCTTTGATCTATTCTATAAGTTTGAGCTAAGTACTCTTTAGTTGTCATATCCTTCTACCTCCTTTTTGCCAAGGCATTGAACCATTATAATATTTATCTGCTATATAAAGTTGTAATTGTCCATCTAAACTACTTAACCTTTTAAATACACTTCTTTGAGCTTCTTCTTGTTGTTTACTTGTTTGTTTAAAAGGACATGTATTACCTAAACAAATATCAACTACTAATCTTTTGCATTTATTCTTCCTAACTTTATTTACACATATATCTCTTAATTCCATACCTTCTATACCTCCTTAATTTAGCACACTTTTTTATTTAAATTAATACTTACAGAAAGTATTTCATTAAGTTTTTCACTATCTTCTTCTCTAAGCTGTCCTACAACATTTAATATTTGACCCTTACATATTGTTAAAACCTGCTCTGCTAATATTGTACTGTCATATTTTAAGCAACTATAATCTTTTTTATATAATTCATGATGTGTAGGAAGTTCCTTTTTATGTTTTCCTGTTATAGGAACTACTATTGTTGTGGTAGAAAACTTATTACCTACATCATTTTGAATAACCACAGCTGGCCTTCTTCCACTTTGAACACATCCTTGGTTTTGACCAAAGTCCACCATTATAATACTATCTCTATAAATCTCCATCTTTTATACCCCCGATTCTTGCTTTAACAGCATTAATTAAATTTTCTTGTCCACATTGTTTTCTTTGAATAGCTTTTATTACTTCTTCATCTATAGTTCCTTTAGAAACAATTTGATGAATAACTACTGTATCTTTCTGTCCCTGTCTCCATAGTCTCGCATTAGCTTGTTGGTAAAGTTCTAAACTCCAAGTTAGTCCAAACCATATAATTGTTGAACCTCCTGCTTGTAAATTCAAACCATGCCCTGTTGCTACTGGATGTGCTATCGCTATTTGAATTTTACCTTCATTCCATTTTGATATATCTTTACTAGTTGAAATTTCTGTAACCTTAAATTTTTTAGATATTCTTTCTTTATCATGTTTATAAGCATAAAATATTAATACTGGTTTTCCGTTAGCTGCTTCAATTAAATCTTCTAAAGCTTCTAACTTTCTATCATGAATTATCTTTGTTTCCTTCAACTCATCATAAACTGCTCCATTTGCCATTTGAAGTAATTTATTAGATAGTGCTGCTGCATTAACTGCATCTATTTCTCCATCTGCTAAAGGTAAAAGCATATCTTTTTCTAATCTTTTATAAAGCTTCTTTTCATCTTCTGACATCTTCACATGAACTACATTATCTATTCTTTCTGGCATATCTAAATAATCACACGCTTTCATACTTACACAAATATCAGATATTCTTTTATAAATTTCTTCTTCAGCACCTTCTCTAGGTTTATAACTAAATATTACTTGTGCATTTCTTTTATCAGGAATAAAAAAGTCATTTCTATAATTACTAATAAACCTTCCTAACCTTTGTCCCATATCGATTAAATTTATTTGACTCCATAAATCCATTAAGGTATTTGGTGCTGGAGTTCCTGTAAGGCCAACTATTCTTTTTACCTTTGATCTAATTTTTCTAAGAGCTTTAAATCTTTTCGAAGAAGAGGATTTAAAACTTGAAAGTTCATCAATGATTATCATGTCAAAATCAAAGTCATAATTATTACAAAGCCATTCTACATTTTCACGATTTATTATGTAGATATCAGCTTTATCAAATAGAGCCCTTCTTCTTTCTTTTTCTGAACCTAAAACCTTTGAAATTTTAAGTCCTTTAAGATGATCCCATTTTTCACACTCTTTACTCCAAGTATCTTGGGCTACTCTTAATGGAGCTATAACTAATACCTTACTTATCTCAAAATAATCAAAGAGTAAAAGCCATAAACTTGTTAAAGTTATTACTGTTTTTCCAAGTCCCATATCTAAAAGCAAGGCACATGCTGAATTATTTATAATAAAATCCTGTGCATACTTTTGATATTCATGAGGTACATATTTCATCAAGTACACCTCCAATCTTTTCTTTACTATCTATGCAATAAACTAAAAATCCTAATGATTCTAATTGTCTTTTTCTCAATATTTGAAGAGGTCTCATTTCTTTGCCTGGTGCTTTAATTTCTACAAAAGCAAGCTTTCCATCTTTCATTAAAACTAACCTATCTGGTACACCTGCCATTCCAGGTGATACAAACTTAAATGCTATCCCTCCACGTTTCTTAACTTCCTTAGTTAAAGCTTTTTCAACTTCCCTTTCTCTCATAAATACTCCTTTCATATTAGTTGGAACCATTAAGGGAACAATGCTCTAAAAATCCCTTACGCGTGATACATAATGTAACGTGTACTATTATTACTTTTATATATATTATTTATCTCATAGGAGATTTTCTTGTTCCACTGTTCCTATACCCTTGCCTAACCCTTTAAAATTCTAACTTCTTTACTGGAACGCTACCTTAGTACAAGCTAACGCATATACCCACTGTTCCTTTTAATTTTGGAACACAATATTTCTTATTTTCCATTTTCAACTCTCATAAAAGCCCTTTGCTTATTATAAATAGGAAATCTTGTAGTGCCACTTTTAGTCCCATTGTATTGTTTCCAATTTTCTAATCTAGACATTATTGATGTGATTTCATAAGAATCTGCTTTCTTTAAACTTGCAGAATCCTTACCAAAACATTCACACCATATTTCCATACTACAAACAAGCTCTCTCTTTTTAGTACCTACTAAAGCTTCCCCAAAGTCATTAGCACTTAAGAAATTTCTTCTTTCATAAAGACTCATAGTATCCCAATTATCAGGTAGTAGCTTTTCAAGATATTCTCTAACTAACCCTTCCCTGTCATCAATTTCCATTGCATCTGCCTGCTGTGCTATAGCAATTTGAGCTTCATCTCCTTTTAAGAATAAATCCTCACCTTGCTTATATATAAATAATACTTCTGCCCATACTTGATCTATCTCTTTTAAATCCCATGCCTTCTTTGAACTGTCGCCACTTACTCTAACAGGCCAGAACCTTCTATTCCCTGTAATATCCCTTAAGAATCCTGTTTCACTATTTGTTGTCCCTACAATAACACACTGCCTTGGATGGCTTTCCACATTAACTCCATAGCTTGCCCTATATTTATCATCAGTTCTTGAAACAAAAGATTTAACTGTTTCAACATCAGTTTTCTTTATACCAGCAAGTTCTCCAAGCTCTAAAAGCCAATAACCCTGTAGCTTTTCTGCTGCTGCCTTATCACGCATATCACCTAAAGTTAAACTATCAGAAAACCACCCTTTACCTAACCTTGCAAAGAAAGTACTCTTTCCTATTCCCTGTGGTCCATTTAAAATTAATACACTATCAAACTTAGTACCTGGTTCATAAATTCTAGCTGCAGCTGCTACTAAAGTTTTTCTAATAACAGCCTTAGAATACTTATTATCTTCTGCTCCTAAATAATCTATTAAAAGCATGTCCACCCTTTTAGTACCATCCCATTCTTCTAAATTATTTAGATATTCTTTTACAGGATGATATGCTCTTTCAGCTGCAACTGATATTAAAGCTTCTTTTAATTTAGTAGGTGACCATATGCCATAAGTTCTATCAAAATAAACTTTTAAAGCTGCCATATCTGAATCATTCCATCCTACTTTAATTTGCCTCCATGGTAACTCTTCTTTAACATCAATACCGTCCCTATGTTGGTTGTAAACTATACCTTTTAAGTTCTCATCATTTTTCATAATAAGCACAAGATTCTGCAACTCTGCTTTTATATTTCCATTCTTATCTACAGTGAGCTTTTGTTGCCATTGCCAATCTTCTACTACATCAAACTCTGACTTTGCCTTTTCCATTTTCTCATTTATTAATTGCTTTTTAACATCTTCATCCTTCATGCAAAACTCCTGCATAGCCTTAAAGGATTGAAGTTTAGTTGGTGTAGTTCCTTCTTCACACTCGCCATCTAAATCGCTAAACTTATGAATTCTAACTAAGTCAAAAGAATTACATAATTTATTGCAAGCTTTATCACTGGCATGATGTGAAAAAGAAAATTTATTATCATAAACAACTACACCTGCTGATGAATCTGCTGGAATATAATCATACCTACCTTCTATTAAACTTGGTTTATAAATATAACTTAAAAATTTATCAATAGCTGCTTCAATAGTATATGTCCTACAAAAAGCACCTATCATCCCTTCCTTTTCTAAAGGATCTGCTTGCTTTGAGATATTATTCTTTATGACCTTATGTTGCCTTGAAGATACTGGCCATTCACTACTATCTCTCCAATCTTTATATCTTGATAGCATCTTGTCTGGGTCTAACAACTCTCCATCTTGGTGTTCAAAAACAAACTCTCCATCACAAGAAGTTGATGGCCAATACATAAGTCGTGTTGCTTCATAAGTAGTATCATCAAATTGATCTATTCCAATATCTGAAGCAATTAACCTAGAAACTGCTGTGTACTCATCTGAATTTACATTTCTAGCTAAAGGTATGATTAATCTAAGTCGTGGTTTTTCTGAAGTGTGTTTATGTGTAGAATATATGCAACATCTAAAACCATAAAACATAGTTATCTCATCCCATAGACTAGAACTTGCATAATCTAAATCTAAAGTAATCATAGACCTGTATTCTACAAATCCATTTTTACGTTTTCCATCTCTTAACTCTCCTGCTACAAATCCACCTATATCTTTAACTTCATCCTGTTTATTTTTAGGCAACTTCCTAAACTCATCCATAGTTTCAGTAGTTACCTTTGTACTACTTGCCATAACTAAAAAGTTGTCCCAGGTAATATCTATGTTCTTCCATACTGTATCTTTTCTTGAATTAGCTACTGCAATCTTCATGCCTACCATCACCTCTTTCTAATCTTAATTTAATTCTATCTAATCCCTTTCTTGCTCCAACTAAATCTCCCGACAAGGCTTGACCTCTTAATGTCTTTATTATCTGTCTAGGTAAGTAGCCTCTGTACTTACCTAGTTCTTTTATAAATACCTGCACCTCTTATCAATCCTTCCTGTAATATTCACATTCAAATCCATCTGCTCTAAGTGGTAACCCATGTACCCATTCTGGTGCTATAGCCATAACATCACAAACTTCTTTTAATGAACCTTTACCCACTGGTGTTTCTACTATAATTTCATCATGCACATGCATAACTATTTCATACCCTTTTTTATCTACATTAATCATAGCTTCTGCTAATAAATCTCTTGCAATTGCTTGAACTATATTCTCTACTAACTTAGGACCATAAGTTTCTATACGCTCCCACTTCTTAGTTGCACCTATACCTTCATAAGTAATACCTTTTCTACCAAACTTATTAGTTTCTAGTCTTGGTTTTATATAGGATAGGTTTCTACCTGAAGGTAAAGTAATAAACATTATTCCTCTTTCATAAAAGATTTTAATTTTACCTACTACTTCACAGCCCTTTTCCTTTACAACTTTAATTGCAGCTTTATCTATATCCCACCATAATTTTGTAATATTAGGATTTGCATGTCTCCATGTAGCAACTAAACCTTGAAGTTCCTCTTCTAACACTCCCATTTCAAGTGCTCCCATAGCTGTAAGTGCACCAACTGAACCCCCATAACCTAAAGCCAGTTCTGATATTTTACCTTTTTGTCTTAATGGTGAGGTCTTAGTTATTTCTTCAATTGGCACTTTAAACATCTGACTTGCACTAGCTTCATATATTTTTCCATGAGAATTAAATACATCCAGCCTCCACTTCTCACCTGCAAGCCATGCTATAACTCTAGCTTCAATAGCACTAAAATCAGCTACTATAAATCTATTGTTTTCCTTTGGTATAAAAGCTGTTCTGATAAGCTCTGATAAAACCTGTGGCACATTATCAAATAATATATCTAAAGTTTCAAACTGTCCTTCTTTAACTAAATTACGAGCTAAAGTTAAATCTTTCAAATGATTTTGAGGTAAGTTCTGAACCTGAACTAATCTACCAGCCCAACGCCCTGTTCTATTAGCACCATAAAACTGTAGTAATCCTCTTACTCTAAAATCAGGACATAATGCTCGTTCTATAGCTTCATATTTTTTAACAGAAGTCTTAGATAGTTGAGCTCTTAAATTAAGTAGTCTTTGTACATTCTCTTCTGAATCTTTAGCTAAATCTGCTACTGACTTTTTAGATAAAGATTCAACTTCTACTCCATTTTCTAAAAGCCATTGCTTAAGCTGAATCACAGAGTTTGGATTTTCAAGTCCTGTTAACTTTTTAGCTTCTGCATAAGTATCTTCTTTATGGAGATTGTCACACTCTATAGCTTTTTTAACTAACTGTGTATCTATAAGAACACCTCTATCATTGATTTCTTGGTCCAATACATAAATCTCTTGCTCACTATTTATAATTGGATACCTCTCAAGCTTTTTACGTATTGCTTTTTCAACTTCCACATCTTGTGCACAGTATTTTTTGAAAACTTCCCATCTTTCTAATGAATGATGTGGATAATTTCTAATTCTCTCGCCGTTAGATTTTGTTGGTTTACAAGGTAGTGAAAAATATCTAATTAAATCCTTACCCTCTTTCATCTTTTGCTTTTGCAATCCTAAAACTTGTGCAACTCCATCTAAAGATAACGGCAATCCTAAACTTGCAGCTTGAACTGCTGTACATCTCCATGACTTCGCTGATAATCTTTTATTAAGAAATTTTGATAAACATACTCTTTCAAAATTTGCATTAAAGGCTGTTTTAATAATATCTTCATCTTCCAGCGCTACAATAATTTCATTAGGTAAAGCTTCTCCTGATGCTAAATCTATAACCTTTACCTCATTATCATCAAAAGAATAAGCAAATAATAATATTTTAAATTTAGGTGAAGTGGTGTATGCATAAACACTACTTCTAATTAAATCAATATCACTATAAGTTTCTATATCTATAGCTAATGTTTTCTGCATACACTATACCTGCCTAGCTTAAGAAATCTTCATCTTCAAAAGTTGAAAACTCATTTTCTGCTTTAGTACGTCCACTTAATGCATCTCCATCAGCTAACTTTTGTAGATTTCCAAGTCCACAAGCAATTCCTTTATTACCGTTTGAATTAAATGCATAAAAAGTTATACTTGCTCTTCCATAACACCCACTGTAAACTTCACTTTGGTCTAAAATAGGTTTAACATTTTTATCTACTATTTGAGGCTTGTCCTTACTATTTGCATTTATAAAGTAACTGTTCTTATAAGCTTCGTCATCAGGTCTATCAACATCTCCATCACGTAATGGTGTTTTTAGATTAGCTGGTACTCTTCCACCAAACTTAGCTTTCCCTTCTTGCTTTGCAGCTTCTATAGCAGCTTTAACTTCATTAACTGTCTTTGTATCTGCCTTTGGTATTATTAATGAAACAGAATACTTTTCATCTCCACCATTAATTGATTTTGGCTCCCACACATTTGCATATGAGAATCTTACCTTACCTGTTATAACCTTCGTATTGTTTTCCATCTATATTTCCTCCTTAAAATCAGCTACTGCTGTATTATTTATTTTTATTTCTTTTCTTTTATCTGAACTAGGAACTAATGTTGGCTTACCTTCTGGTCTTTCTATTAATGTTCCTAGAATTTCATTAAACTTCTTTTTGCCTATTAACTTCTCCATGGCTGTTATACCCAAAAGTGACTTAGAATAAATATCACTTATACCATTGTCTTCACAAACTTCTATAACTGCCTTTTCATCTTTATATTTACGATCAGCTCTACCCTGAACTAACTTAAATCCTGGCCATTGTTTACCTTCATTAATTGCTAAATGTGAAGCAAAATTATGAACATCATTAGCCCATGTTGATAATCTATCGGATATAAATAACACATCTGCTATTTCTTCATCAGTTAATAAATCTGGCTTCTTAAATTCATACTTAGCTGCATCTAAAAATTCTTCTGATCTTGCTCTACAGTTATGTCTAACTCTACAGAATCTACAATGCTCCCCTGAAAGAAACTCACCTTCACCTTTAAAAGCTAAATCAGCCCTTGGTTTCAATTCATTCTCTGCCCAACTTAATAAATCTTCTGTTAACATCTCATAGGTAGATATACTCTCAAGTCTTGGCTGTACAATAGTCATTCTTACTTTTTTAATATCATAAAGGCTATCAAATAAGTTTAGAGCCCCTATAGCATAAAGTTTCATTTGAGGATTATCTACAGCTGAAACTGCTACACCTCTACCATACTTAAGGTCAACTATATCCAAGTTTTCATCTGCAACTATCAATAAGTCTCCAGTACCAAATCCCGCTGGAACATAGCAAGAAAAATCTAACTTTTGTTCTATTAATATCACTGGGTCCTTACAGCTTGTTTTAACTTCATCAATAAGTTCAGTTGCAAAGTTCACATAAACATCTGTATATTGTTCTAACTCTTCACTATCAAATTCACTAACTGGTCTTTCAGTTTTAATACCAATATAATCTCTTAATTTATATTCTGATAACTCATGAGCTGCTGTACCTTCTGCTGCAAATACACTACTTGTATTTTCTTCATTCTCTTCAAGCCTTGCAGATGGTGGACAGTGTAACCACTTATGTGAAGCTGAAGCAGATAACAATGCATGCTTGCCCATTATAAAACCTCCGCTAATTCAAGAAGCTCTTTATAATTACATGGATGAATATCAGTTAGCTTGTTTACCCCATATCTTTTAATAAGCTCCTTAACTTCTGCTTGCTTCCCATTCTTAGATTTTGTAGCTAATACTTTCCTAACTTCTTCAAGTGTTATAGTATTTTCAACTACCTGTTCCTTCTTTTCCTTAACTTCTTTTCCTTTAGTATCTTCCTCTACCTTAGGTTCAATTTCTTTTACTTCAACTGTATCTTCTACAACTGAAGAAATACTTGCTCCTAAATTCACCTTAGGTAATGCTTCTGCTAAAGCTAATATTGCAGCCATAAGCTCTGGTGATTCTAATTTTACTTTTACGTTAATATCCATAGTATTCACTCCCCTTAAATTTTTATAGTTCCTTTGCTTCTTGAATAAAATCAAAATAATATTTATCTTCTAATTCAACTAGCTTTCCAGCATTATATTTATTCAATAAATTTTTAATCTTTTGTGTTTTTCCCTCTCTGCTTTTTTCATCTAAAGTATTACTTATCATATTTATAGTTATCACTTTAAAATTTAACTCATCCACTATTTCTCCTCCTTTCCTTAATTTGTACTTAGAGCAAAATCATTTAATATACTATTCATAATCAAAATATCTTGACCTGAAAGGTTATCTTTTAACTTTTCAAGTAGGGTCTTTTGTTGTTGGTTAAGATATCTTTTATCTAAATCAAAGTCACCAACAATTCTAATTCCACCACCATGTCTTCCACGAATAGTTTCTATTGGATATGAGAGTGATAGATGCTCAATATCAGTTCTTATAGTACGTTCAGATACTCCACACTCATTAGCTAAATTTTTAATTTTTTCACTTCTTCTTTTACAAAGAACTTTTAAAATCGCCATTCTTCTTTCAGTTGGAGTTATCCAATCTGCTAACATTTCCATCACTCTCACCCCCTTTTCCCTTGCTCTGTAAGTTAATATTAAAAGTTAAACCGGCAGACTAACTTACACTTTAAAAACTTTTTTTAAAATAAAAAATGGCCTAGAGTAAGCTAGTCTTTTCTAGCTTTACTCCGGCCATTTGATAACCCTTATCTGGTTTCGTTGCTCGGTAGTTATTTATTATATTTTATTTCTACTATCTTTCTACAATGTGGACATTTCATTTCTATAATCACATCATCTGGTGCTTTTATTATATCCAATGCTCTTTTAGTACAGCATGGACACTTCATTTTTTCTCTCATAAGTACTCTCTCCCTTTTAATTAACATGTTAGCATTTTTGCTTACACTTTGTTGTTTTTTATAGCACCCCTTTTAAGGATGCCATTTATTTAAATTGCATTATTAAATTTTGCTGTAGGAGTATATTTATTATCGTCATAACTATTTATTAATTTTAAGTTATTTAATCTTACCTCTGCAGCTTGTTTCGACACATTAAAGGTATTCGATATTCTTCTAATTAACAATTCATTATATCTTTTCATATCTCCCCAACTCATCAACCTTAAATGCTCAATATAATCTTCATCATTGCAAATTTTAAATACCATAGATTTAAGCATTAATACCGCTGAAGAAAAGTAATTTGCTTGCCATTCCATGGTATCGTTGTCATCCCATTTGTGAATTGGCTTAAATTTAGGATTAACACTTACAGTCCTACATTGAATATTAGGCATATCAAGAAAATTAAATAATGATCTTTGAGACATATCTCTATAATATTTTTTCCTGTGAAATATCCAATGCCCTGCCTCATGTATCGCCGTAAATCTATATCTTTGTTCTTGACCTTCCTCTAATAAAGTATTATCAATAATAACAGTACCAGCTTTAGTACTTATGTATTCAGCTCTTCCTGTATATATATCATATACTTGCACTTTATTTGTATCATTGAATACTAACATGCCTAGATAACAGCCACAATGAGATAGATATTGAAAATCCTGTTCCAATCCTAGATATTCTGTTAAAAACCTATCTTCATCTATAGGCTGCGGCGTTACTAAAGTTTCTAGATTAAAATCCATTAGAAATTTTTCTGCTATATTATCTATCTCTTCTTTACTTAATACTGGTACATTATTTGATTTCATTCTAAAACTAGGATTGTACATGAGTGAAAACTACCCCTTTCTATTCTCAAGTTCTTCTACAAACTTCTTCCACTCTTCCTCCCCAACTTCTAGGTCCATAGCTTTTCTAAGCGCAACACGTACATAATCTCTTTCCATAATATAATCTGGCAGATCTACTGATATAGAATTTCTTTTCTTCCCAGCTAAATCATACATATATCTGCATTCATCTTCACTTAAAGATAATATGTTAGCTAACTCATCAAGCTTGTCCTTATCTGGAGAATTACGTCTTTCCTTCTCAATGTCACTTAAATACGGTGGTGTAATCTTTAGTAATCTGGCCATTTCCCTTAAATTTATTTTCTTTTCCTCTCTCTTTTTTGCAATAAATTCACCAAAACTCATTTCATTATACATATTCATATCATTACATCCCTATCTCTCTATACACATTTACTTTAAAAAAATATTTAAAAAAATATTTAAAATTAATTACGCGTATTAATTATTATTTACTCTTATCTATATTCTTTAAACACTAATTTTCAAATTATACTCTTTTAAAACCTATACTATCTTCATACTTTTATTAACTCTTACTCTTTGTTTTGGATAGCTTTATTAACTATATTTCAGAATTGCTACATACATCGGCCAATATGCTTGTAAGCTAAACTGCTAATTACATAATATAACAAATTCCATTTAATTACAACATATTTCCTGAAAAAGTATTTTTTATTTATTTTATCCAAAATGTGTATTTTATTATAATTTAAGTACTATATTTATATTTTATGGAGGTTTTATGAATATTAGTGCTATTAATAAAAGAAATGAAATTTATCAAACAATAGTTAAATATCAAAAAGAAAATGGGTTTCCACCCTCAGTTAGAAATTTATGTATTCTTGTTAATATTAAATCTACAGCCTCTGTTCATAATCATTTAGCTAAATTAGAGAAAGACGGATTAATTAAAATTCGTAAGAATACTTCTAGAGGAATTCAAATGTTATAAAGTAAAATACCATCACTCTTCCTATCAAGTGATGGTATTTTACTTTAATTATTTTTAACTATTTCTCTATAACATCAAATCCGTATTCTCTATCTTTAATGTAGCTATTGCCATTACTCTTACATAAATAAATAGCCATAATAATATCACCTGTACTCCCTAATAAATTTAATAAAAATATTAATGACCCTAAACTATTGGTAATTACTAATGTAATTAGCGAAATAATTGTTACTGGGGCTAATACTATTGCTACAAATTTAGTTCTATGTAATATTACTCCTGATATTTCTTGGGTATATGCATATATCCCCTTAAATCCAAATTTAATCTTACCACCAAAGATAATATATACTATACCATGTATTGTTTCATGCACTAAAGTAATTGGAATCATTAATATTAAAATAGCAAGCATTATATCTACAAAATAAAATCCTGTTAAACTAAAAAATTTATAATTAATAGCTAAATCTAAAAACACATAACTTATGTGCCCTATTTGAATATAGCAAAAAATATATGCTAATAAGAAACATATGGTATGAATCTTCCATGAAATTTTAAAAGACATGCCAACACCTCCATTTAAAAGTATTGACATGTCTTTTTACTTATAAACTTTATATAATAGATTTAATTATTTTTCTATCTCATATTAAATAAAATATTTAAATAATCCATTCTATTATCCAAATAAATACTATTATTTTTTTAAAGGTAACTTAACTTATCTTATACATTATCTCTTTTTTCAATATCCAAACTAAAAAAATATTTTTCTTTGAGAAAATAGTCACCCTGAAATCGGTACATCTATAAATAATTATTTAAAACTTTAATCTAATACTTCTACTTGCCCATTCATAAACATAGGTAATAACCATCTCTTAAGTTCAGTTAAGTTTTGATTTTCTTGTATATTTTTACAAACTATATGTCTAATATTTATTTTATTAAATTGCCTTACTACTTCTTCAGAGTATGGTATTTTATATGCTAATAAATTATCGCTACTAATAACTGGCATCTTTGTCCCTGTTGACATTCTAACTGCATAATCGAAAAATACATCTCTTGAAATTGTCATCAAGGTAAAATTATAATCACTATCTTTAATTGGATAGTAAGAATGAATAGTACCTGTTACAACACCATTGCACGGCGCTATGCCAGCTTTTTTTAAATATGGTCGAATACTTCCAAAAAGTATATCACCTTCCTTCATTTCAAATAAATTAGTTCCAAAAGCATCACTAGAATTTAATTGGTTTAATGCTATTGATTCGGAAGGCATAACACTCAAATCAATAGTTGGCTGTACTGTATTATAATCAAAAGCCTTAGTATTTTTACGAAGTAAATTAGATAATGTTATACAATCCCATCCGTATGGTATCTCTCTCTGTAACTCTTCATTCCATATTAACTTTCCACCTGATGTACGATATGGTTTACCATTTCTATCTGGAAAGTCAAATTGAGTAAACCAATAATCATAAATTAATGTCATTTGTTTCTGTAATGTATTAATTATTTGATTATTATTTTGAATTTTTTGCTCTATATTATATAATAATTGGCCAATTTTTCTCTGCTCTTTAATTGGCGGAATATAAACATCAACATCATAAATCTTTTCAGGAGATGTATGTTTAACTTTTGTTCCTGAAGATGAATTACGAAGCTGTTCTCTTACACTTTTTGTCATAAATAAATAGTAGAGATATAACTTATCAACTAATTCTTCATTAGGAAATACTAAACCTATTCGTTGATTATGTAGATACGTGTTATCTTCTGGAACAATTGCTGTACTTCCCAATAAACCCTCAGCTTGTTGAGTCATAGCTACTATTAAATCTCCCTTTTTACACATATACTCATCAAGGAAAGTTCCTAAATAAAATTTTTCTTTTCCTGCAATTCTTTTAAATCCACCCTCTTCATAAAAATTACCTGGTGTAAGTATTATATATTCTCCATTATCTGAAAAAAACTCCCCTTGAAATGGATATCCATGCTTAACTCTACAAAGCTCCCCTAACTTATATTTTCTAAATTTACTATTCATATTTCACCTTCTTTAGCTGTTGTATAATATCATCCTGTAGTTTATTTCCAGTTGCAAAAAAAGATTTAAGCTCTTTAGTGTATTTATCCATATTTGAATTAAACTCTTGCTTAGTTATTTCTAAGTATTCAATTTTAACATCAAAATACTGCCCTGCTGAAAGAGAATATTTTTTAGCTTTTATATCTTCATAAGTAACTATAGATGAAAAATCTTGAACTGATTCTTTATTCTCAAAAGTTGAAACAATCTGATTAATTTCTGAAACTCTCAATCTACGTTTTTTATTATTCCCATCTTGATATTCTTCTCCAAGCTTTGAAGCGTCAATAAGAATAACTTTATCATTTGATTTAGAGTTGTCAAAAAATAGAACAGAAACATTGGTACCGGTAGTAGCAAAAACATTTGAAGGCATAGTTACACACCCATAAACAATATGTTCATCTACAATATGTTTCAGTATTTTATTTTCAACTCCACTTTTGGCAGTAATAAAACCTGTTGGAATAACTATTGCTCCCTTACCTGTAGACTTTAATGAATTGATAACATGCTGTATAAAACAAGTATAAATTGCCATACTTTCTTTCTTCTTAGCCGGAACATTAGGTACACCAGCCCAAAAACGTGCTGGCATAGCTGCAATTTTTTCTCTTGTATCAGAAAAATCCATTTTAAATGGTGGATTAGATACAACATAGTCAAATTGTCGTAAAGATTGCCCATCATCGCTTTTGTGATATGGAGCTATTAAAGTATCTCCTTGAATAGCATGGTCAAGCGATGTAACCAAACCATTTAAGATAAGATTTAATTTAAGCATCTTATTACTTCTTTGAGAGATGTCTTGTGCAAAAATTGTACAACGCTCTTCACCAATTTGATGACTTAATGCCATTAATAAAGTACCTGTTCCTGCTGAGGGATCGTAACATTCAATGTTGTGTAAATCTGCACTATCACCGACTAATAATCGAGCCATAATAGTTGCAATAGAATGTGGTGTATAGTATTCTGCATATTTACCACCACCAGATGTATTATAATCTTTAATCAAATATTCAAAAATTGCAGCAAAGAAATCATAATGTTCATCAAATGCTTCTTCAAAAGAGAACTTTGCCAATTTATCCACTAACGCACGCGCAAATGGTGCTCTTTGTGCATCATCTGTAACGTATTGAGTAAGTTTTTCAAATAATGGTATTTTAGTATTTTGAGTGGTTTTAGTAGAAAAAATATCCATATTTACATCAGCAATATCTGTCATTGTACTATCAAAAATTAAATCAAAGTCTCCCTTCGCTTGCTGATTCCATAAATTTGCAATTAAATGATGTGGATATAATCTCGGAATATCCGGTGATAGTTCATCTAAGATATCTAATCTATCATCCTCTGACATTTCTGCGTATGCAATTTCCCACCTTTCAGCTTCGGCCAATTTTTAATTTATTTGCTTTACTGCATATCCAAACTTATCATTAATAAATTTATATAAAAATACTTGAGTTATAATTTTGTATTCATTACCGTCATTCCCCATTCCATAAGTCTGACAAGTAGATTTTAACGCATCTATTAGTGCAATTGTTTTTTCTTTAATAGCCATAGTTCCTCCTAGTTTAAGCAACATTATATGTCGCATTATATTGACTTAAATATTGCTTTGTTATTCTTGTTTGGATAAACAAGCGATCTTCTCTTACATTTTCAAAGCCTAGTTTATTCATTCCATCTTTAATTTGAGTCATAACTGTTTGCTCAAAATATGCATCCTTTTTCAGAATATCATTTCTATCATACACCTTCTGATCAATATCTGTTTTAATATTCATTAACACGGTCATAATTGATTCATCATATATAGAAACAATTGGCTTCTTCTTAGCAATAACACGTTGTTCATTTTCTTCTCTTATTCGCTTATGCACACGAGCAAACTTAGCATCTCCATTATACTTTCTTAATAATGCATTATTTTTCTTTTGTAGTTCAGCTAATTTTTTAAGAACATCATCCAAAGCTTTTGAGTGCTCATTAAAAAGTGCAATATTATCTACAACAAATCCATGCTCCTTAAATCGCTGCATAAACGCTTCGCGCAATGTTATAAACTCTGGATCGTCAGGGTCTATATTTGCAGTAAATCCTCGAATTGCCTTTTGCCACTTCTCTTGTAGTTCAACTCCCCCAGCAATTAATTTCATTTCTTCTTCGCCAATTTTATTGAAGTTAAAGGATATATCTTGCATTGCTTCATTTACTAATCTACTAGTTGCATCATCTTCAGTAAATGCCTCTTTTTGATTAATGTTATCAATGTGATGTTGTACCTCTGAAATCATAGCTGGAAGCTTAGTTAATTCTAAGTGAGAAAAAGCTTCTTTTAACTCTTCGTCTCCAAAGGTACGTACTATATTACAACAATCTCTTGCTTCTATCAACACTTTCTTTAACTTTAAAAGTTCAACCTTATCTTCTATGGTTGAAATCTCAGAACTAAACTCTTCAACATTATCAGTTGAGTAGTTAAAGAGTACCTGTCTCACTTCTTGCATCTGCGCAATCAATGCCTCTTTATCTTCTATAATTTGACGGAAAGTATCAGTTTCGTTTCCTTCACCAGTCTCGTCTGAATCATTAAACCTGTTTAATTCTCTTAAATATGCCTCATTTGTCTGTTCAAAGTTCTGCTTTATGTTTGCAAAATCAATTATATATCCATATCTATTCTTTTTATATGGACGATTAACACGTGTTAGAGCTTGTAGCAAATTATGGTCCTTGAGTTTACGCCCAAAATATAATCTTTTAAGCCTAGGTGCATCAAATCCAGTTAAAAGCATATTAAATACAATCAAAATGTCAACTGTCATATTCTTCTTGAAATCTTTAACTACTTGCTTTCGGGTTTCCTTATCATCACTATCATGTAATATTAACCCTGCCTTTAAACTACTTCTAAATGAAGCATTACTATTAAGTTCTTGCTGAATTTCATCAAAAAAAGTAAATAGTTTTCTTGCTTGTTCACTAGTTTCACATATTACCATACCACCCAAAGTATTATCTCCTTGAATTTGTCTGAACTGTTTTAAATCATTAATAATAAATCTTAGTAATTCTTTGACATAACTATCATGTTCAATTATCTGACTCTTTTTAATATCTTTTTTTGCTACGAGAGACTCAAGTTTTTCATAAATAGATGATAGTTTTTCACGGTATGAAGTTTCAATGTCTTCTCTTATTATTTTTAGAGTATATCCATCTTGGATAGATTTATCATAGTAATAAGTGTGCAGATATTCACCGAATACTTTCCAAGATGCTCTTTCATCACTAAGTAACGGTGTACCTGTTAACGCAATTTTTATTGAATCTTTATCTGCATCGAACAAATTAGCAAGAAATGATCCTGTTGGGTTATATCCTCTATGGGCTTCATCTATAATAAAAATCCTTTGTAAATTGGTAGCATACGCTGGTAAATCAACTTTTTCTTTATCTTCTGCAAATCTTTGAATATTCACAACAGTTATTTCTTGCTTTCCGCTATTACCCTCTTGTGCTTGATTATTTCTAAATTGTTCCATAAGTTCACTTCTAGAACTTGCAGTTTTTACTTCCAAGCCCCTTGCTTCAAATTCTTGTGTTGACTGCTCTAGCAAATCTAATCTATCAACTATAAAGTAAAACTTAGCGACCTTATTTTGCTTAGCAAAATAGTCTGAAAGTGTATATGTTAAATGATATGATAGAGCAGTTTTTCCACTACCTTGAGTATGCCATATAACTCCAGATGTAACACCTTCACTAAGTTTTTTACGAACTGCTAATGCTGCAAATAGTTGTTGATAACGCATAATATGTTTTTGATCCGTTGATTCTATCTTTCCATCTACTTCTCTTTCCATTTTTACATAGGCAATGCCATATTTAAGAATAAACAATAAACGTTCTGGCGAACACATAGACGTAATAATCCTATTGGTTGGTGTATTTACATTTAAATTTGTCTGATATTCTGGTGAGTGGTGAATTACCTGACAGTTAAAGTCACTTAAAATCTTTTTCTCTACAACAATATCTATATCCTTGTATGGATACTCTTTTATAAAAGGTGCAACATCAATATTGGCAACATTTTCTTCTCTAAAACAATTAAATGGTGCTCCTTCTTTTGCTGCTGTACAATAAAATGCACCTTGAATAGGTACTATTCCCCCTTGTGCATCATATTCCATGTTGTTTGAAAACAACATTAACTGTGTTATATTAATAAATCTACGAAACTTTTTATTTGGAAATCGTTGTCGATTCATACGTTCGCTTTCTGCTACCATCCCACCATGATTGTTTGGTTTCTTTACTTCAATAAATACTAACGGAAGTCCATTAATAAACAAAGTTATATCAGGTCTAAATTCATCTTGATCTCTTTTACAAGTAAATTCAGCGGTACAATGATATATATTATTAGATGGGTTCTCAAAATCAATTAATTTTATTGGTGAAATACTAGTTAATCTTTTGTAGAAACTACGTCCTAAATCATCATTATCTAATTCCTGTCTTATAGTTCTTAGAATTTGTTCAAATTCACCCTCATGCCCTGGGTTCAATACACAAAATTGACGTTTAAAAACTTCTAGTAGTATGTTTGTATCAGCATCATAAATCATACCTGACATATCTTCTGTTAGCTTACCTAAGTATTTATATCCAATTCTTGTTAAATGGACAAGTGCTGGCATTTGAACACGAGTTGCCTCATTAAATTTATTAATATTACTCATTATTATTACCCCCTTATTTTTTAACTACCCATAATTTATTTATTCAAGTTTCACAATTTTACATTTATACTACTATTATATCAAAGTCATTATTACAATTCATATTTTTTATTAAATTAATCTGACAACTATATATACCATCTTTTAATATATAAATTAAATAATACTTGGGGTAGAGTCGATAAGGTTCGAAAATATTTCGTGTAATTATTAGACCCCCTAACGCAAAAATTCCCCAAGACCGTAGTCTTAGGGAACATAAAACACACTATTAATTTTTCTAAAAACCCGCTAAACCTTTGATATCAAGCTATTTCTTAATCAGCCTAACAACCGTCTCAGCATGAGGTGTATTTGGGAACATATCCTTAACTGTACTCTTATCAACAGTATATCCATGAGCTAATAATACATCTAAGTTTTCAACCATAGTCTTAGGGTTACAAGAAACATATATAATTTCAGGTGCATTAAATCTAATTACATAATCAAGTGCCTTTGGAGAAACACCGCTTCTTGGTGGATCTAAGATAATTATATCTGGTTTATCCTTAACTTTCTTAATAGTTTCAGCAACATCACCTGCTATAAATGTACAATTATTTAATCCATTAAGCTTAGCATTTTCTCTTGCAGCTTCAACAGCCTCTTCAATAAGCTCAAGTCCAACAACCTTCTTAGCATTAGGTGCTGCTATTTGACCAATAGTACCAGTTCCACAATAAAGGTCAAATACAACTTTATTTTCACCATCTCCCATAAAATCTCTAACTAAACTATAAAGAGATTCAGCTCCCTTAGAATTAGTTTGGAAGAATGAGAATGGAGATATCTTAAACTTAAGACCAAGTAAAGTTTCAACTATGTAATCTCTTCCAAATAACACATTTACCTTTTCAGGTATAACTGCATCTGATAAAGAGTTATTTTCAGTATGTAAAACAGATACTAATTCCCCTTTATAATTTTGAGATTTAAGTAATTCAGTATATTCAGTTAAATCAAAATCAACTTGAGTTGTAGTTACTAAGTTAACCATAAGTTCACCAGTATTAGTGGCTTTTCTAATAACTAAATGTCTTAAGTAACCTTCTCTTTTCATTACTCTATAATAAGGTAATCCAGTTTTTCTAAAGTAATCTACAGTTGTTTTAAGAACAGTTCTAAAATCTTCATCAACTATCATACAGCTATCAACAGTTAATACACCAAAAGACTTACCTTTCATATGCATTCCTAAAGTAAGCTCTCCGCCTTTTTCTAAATCACCAAAAGTGAATTCCATCTTATTTCTATATTCCCAGCAATTTTCGCTACCTTTTACTCCAAGATACATTCCCATTGGTAAATCTCTAGCCTCAAAAAGTTCGCATATTTCATCACTTAAAAACTCTAATTGCTTTTCATAAGTTAAATTTTGTGAACTACATCCTCCACATACTCCAAAGTGAGGACATGGTGCTGGTATTTCATATTCAGCTCTTTCAATAACCTCTACAAGCTTTGCTTCAGCATATTCATCTCTCTTTTTCTTAACTGTTGCTTTTACTGTTTGGCCTGGAAAAGCTCCTTTTACATAAATCTTCTTTCCTTCACACTCTGATATTCCTGTTGATGGGAATTCTAAGCTATTTATCTTTAATGTTAACTGACTTCCTCTTTTCATCTTGTACTCCAATCTTTATATTTTAATTATCTTTTTAAACTTCCTATTAAGTTATTCAATAATATTTAAATATAATATTATATCTTAACTCTAGCTTTTAATATTATACCTTAAAACTAAAAGAAAAACACCTCTATAATTATATAGAGGTGTATCACATATTATCTGAAGATAAATTTCTTTCCTAAAGTTTTTCCGTGTAAAAACTCTTGCATTACTGGGTAATAGAATATATTACTTATAATATACGTAATTAAAAATACTTCTTCTCTCATAGCAATTTTATACCCAAATAATCTTATTACTAAACCAAATATTCCAAAAATAAGCATTGCTAATAGCATTACAAATATTTGATCTAATACTCCACTTAATATAACTTTAGTATAGTGTAATAACTTGCCATCACTTTTAATTTCTTCGTCTCTAATAAATTCTTTAGCTTCTGCTACTTCTTCTTCAGCTAAATAAACTTCAGCCTCTTCTAATTCTTCACCTGATAAAGTTATATCTTTATCATCAACTTGGCCTTCACCCTTATTTAACTTTTCTTCATTGTTATTCACCATTTCTACCTCCATAGGACTTATATTTATAATTAAAGCTTATTATTTACTTAAAGTTATATACTCTACTTTCTAATTTATAGAACAAAAAGTCATCTGTTATGGTTATTGTTTCTTTTAAACCATCAAGATTGTTTTCAATTGTTTGTATTTCATCTCCAGTTTCATTTTTAATTATGTCATATATTTGCTTATCTAATTCAGTATAATCCCTTTCATAATTCCCTGTAAAAGCTTGTGAAAATGCAGCTAAAGATAAGTTTTCAAATTCAAACTTTTGTCCTTCTAATATAGTTTTTCTATCTAAATTATAACCCATCTTCATTTCTAATTTTCCACTTGCTAAATCAGACCCATATTGTTTAAATCCAAAATACATACTTTCTAATCTCTCTGCTTCTGGAATATCTAAATATACATATGTATCATTAGTTGACTCACCATTTTCTTCTTTTATTTCATTTTCAGTTACCTCATATTCTAATGAATATCCTTTTGCTGTTGATTCAACACTTGCTAATGCTTTATCAAATAATGACTTTACTTCGTCTCTACTATAATCTTCTGACCATGTTCCTGACAAAATATCAGTATCTTCAATTGCTATTTTTGAATTATCACTTGCTATATTTTTATTTTCTGTATTATTACTTGAGCATCCTACAACACTAATAGCTAAAACTGTACATAATGCTAAAGCTATTACATTTCTCTTCATGTTGTTTCCCCCTATATCTTTATTAGCATAATATTATGCTTTCCTAAATCCTATTAATTATAACATTAATACCCTTTCATTTAAATGTGTTTATTAACATATTTATTTAAAATTCACATTAAGAATTATATTTTTATATTATTTTTTATTTTTTCAAAAGTTTTTTCTCCTATTCCATCAACATTTTTCAATTCATCTATTGTTTTAAATCCACCATTCTCTTCTCTATACATAATAATAGAATTAGCTTTTACATCACCTATACCTGGAATATCTTTAAGTCTATTTAAATCAGCTGTATTAATATTAATTTTACCATCATCAATTTCTATTTCTTGAATTTCATTAATTTCTATGTTCTCATTACTAACTGAATCATTAATATTTCTAATTACTATAAGCTCATGATTGTTTATTTCCTTTGCCCTATTTATATTAGAAATATCAGCTTCATTTGTTAATCCTCCAGCTGCTTCTATTAAATCTTTAATTATACTTCCTTCATTTAAACTATATACATCAGGATTAATGACCTCACCTTTAATTTCTACTACAATTATATTTCCTACTTGTTGATTAATATTGGTATTATTAATTATTAAACTTGAATCTTCTTTAAATATTTCATCCTTACTACTATTAGTTTTTTGCTCTTCATTATAATTATCATTTTCCTCAATAAAAATATTATTCATATATTCATCTTTAAAAACATTACTTTTATTCTTTCCATATGTCATTAATGAAACTATAAGAAGTAATATTAATACTACTGTTAAACCTATTGTTTTTTTCTCTTTAAATATATTCTTTAATTTCTCTTTCATATTATCCATTTATTCACCTACTTATTAATCTCATTATAATTATTAACACAAATTCCATATATAAACTTATTATATAAATATATATATGGAATTATTTCACCTTTTTTGATAAACTAAATAAGTAAACTATGAAATATAGGGAGAGAAAAATGAAGAAAAGATTATTCAAAAAGTTTGCTTTAGTATTTTTCTCAGCAATTTTGTTGTTAAATATTACTTCAGTAAACACCTTTGCCTTTCCTAATATATGCTCTGAAGGAGTATATCTTATGGATGCAAAAACTGGTCAAGTACTATATGAAAAAAATTCTGATGTTCAATATATGCCTGCATCAACCACAAAAGTAATGACAGCAATAATAGCATTAGAAAAATGTAATCTTACAGATCAAGTTACTATAGGAGAAAATCCACCCAAAGCTGATGGCTCTTCCATAGGGATAGAACAAGGCGAAGTTTATACAATTGAAGAATTACTTTATGGATTGTTATTAGAATCAGGAAATGATTGTGCAGAAGCAATTGCAGAACATGTTGCAGGTTCAATTGAGGAATTTGCCAAGCTTATGAATGAAAAAGCTAAAGAATTAGGAGCAACAAATACCTCCTTTAAAAATCCAAGTGGGTTAACAGAAGACGGACATTTAACAACGGCTCATGATTTAGCTTTAATAATGAGGTATGCTTCTCAAAATCCAGACTTTGTTAGGATTTCACAAACACCATCATATTTTTACGAAAATCATCCTTATTCAAATGGAAATGAAAAGTGGGCTTCAAATCATAATCCTTTATTAAAAGAAAATTCAGCATATACTTATAAATATGCTTATACAGGAAAAACTGGATATACAGTAGCTGCAAATCATTCATATGCTGCAGTTGCAGTTAAGGATGATCAAGAAATAGTAGGTGCATTTTTAAATGCTACTGATAAAGATGGTCTATATACTGGAGTTGGCCAATTATTTGATTGGGGATTTGAAAACTTTAAAACAGAAAAAATAGTAACAACTGGTGATAAATTAGATGATTATCAAATAGATGATTCAACTACTATTCCATTACTTGCTGCTGATGATGTTTATTATACCTTCAATCTTGCAAATGGAGAAAATATCGATAATATTAACTTATCAGTTACTTATGAAAATAAAGATTTAAGTAAAACATCTATAAAAAAAGGTGAAACACTATTTAATGCTTCACTTTTAATTAATGGCAATAAGATATGTGATATAAAATTAGATAGTGGTGAATCTAGAAAATATACAGCTGAAGTAGCGGTTAAAAATACTGTTAATTCTATTACTAATAATAAGTATTTTATTCCTGGAGTAATAACAGGTATTATTTTAATAATTATTATAATTATCATTATTCTTTCAATACGTAAAAGAAAGAGAAGAAAAAGATTTTTAGCAAGACGTTCTTATATAAGAAATAAACATAATTTTTAATAAAAGAGTTTGCCTTTAAGGCAGACTCTTTTATTGAAATAATTATTTATATTATAATTTTTTCTTAACTCTCTCTTAGATTTTCTAAAAGTGCTCTTATATCTTCAGGTAAATCAGCTCTCAATTGAAGATATTCTTTTGTTCTAGGTGATTTAAAGTTTAATCCATATGCATGAAGTGCCTGTCTTGAAATTAACTGAGCATCTTCCTCAATTCCATATAAAGTATCTCCATAAATAGGATGTCCTAGATGACTTAAATGAACCCTTATTTGATGTGTTCTACCTGTTTCTAATAAACACTCAACTAAATCAGCATTTTTTAATCTTTCTACTACTTTATAATGAGTTATACTCCTTTGTCCTCTTTCATCTACAACTCTTCTCATATTTCCTTCAATTTCAGGCCTATAAATTGGCTTATCTATAGTTCCCTCCATTTGCTCCATATGCCCATGGACTAATGCTAAATATCTTTTTTCTATTCCATTTTGTTGCATATCTTTTGATAACTCCATATGAGCATACTGATTTTTAGCAATTATTATTAACCCAGATGTATCCATATCAAGCCTACTAACAAGTCTTACAATACAGTCTTGGTTAGTTTCTTTAAAATAATATAACAATGCATTTGCTAATGTTCCTGATTGATAACGCTTAGTAGGATGAACTACCATATTAGGTCTTTTATTCACCACAATAATATCGCTATCTTCATATACTATTTCTATCTCTATTTTTTCTGGCTCTATATTTTGACTTTCTTTCTTTTTAAGATTAATCAAAATATTATCATCAGCCTTTAATACATAATTCATTTTAACTGGATTATTATTTACTAATATTCTTTTATCTAAAGCAGCACCCCTAATAAGCCTTGATGATAACCCCATCTCTTCTTTTAAGTATTCTCTTATCTTTATTCCATCAAAAGCCTTATCTACACACTTCTCTAAAGTACTCATGTTTTCCTCCCTAAAGTTAAGAGTTAAACTTAAAGTTATTATATCACTCTTACTAACTTTAAGTTAATTAATTAAATGTTAAATAATCTTCTCCAATAATAATTATAGCATCATAGTTTTCGTATTCTTCTTCTTTATTTTTAGAAAGATCATTAATTCCTGTATCCTCACTTAATAGCTTTTTAAGCTCTTTATCATTAGATAATATCTTAGATTCTTTCGATTTATCGTAATTTCCTACGCTAACATTTGTGTATCCTAGATTCCCTAATTCTATCCTTAAATTGCCTGCTAATCCATTTACCCTAGTAGCATTTAAAACCATTATAGAATAACCACTTCTGTTTGCACTCTTATTAGCTTCACTTGTTATCTTTAATGATTCTAATAAACTTTGATTATATGATGGATTCATAACTAGGAAATCTTGTCCATAAATTCTTTCATTATCACCTTGTAAAGTATTCATAGAAATCCCTTCATTTTTTACCATCTTCAATCCATAGTAAATCATATCACTACCAGACATATTAGTTACTATATTTTCTTTAACAGCCTTAAGAATACTTGGAATCTGTGTTATAATTTCTGGACTAGTGCATTTTTCAATTACTTTAGCTATAAATGCCTGTTGATTTTTAATTCTCCCTAAATCACCTTCTGCAAGTCCAGTTCCATCATTATTTTTTCTCCATCTAAAATATTCTTCTGCCTTTTGCCCATCTAATAATACTGTTTCACCAGCATTAAAATGTATATGTAAATCCTGTGCATCATCATCATAATACATATCTCTATCTATATACATTTCAACTCCGCCAATAGCATCAATTAAATTTCTAAAAGCCGCATAATCTATTTCAACTAAATAATTAATTTTTACATCTAAAAGATTTTGAACTTGTTCTATAACTTCTTCTTCCCCACCTAAAACATAGGCAGCATTTATCTTCCAATAAGGAATTTTATTTCCTTTACCATCTGTTGCATTCTCTACCTCTATTAATGTGTCCCTAGGTATTGAAACAACGTTTATATTATCTGTACGCGGGTTATAGTTAATCATCATCATAGTATCAGTTCTTCTTGCTGATGAATTTGAAGTATTTTCTGCATCTCCTATATCCATCCCCAGTAATAATATATTCACTGTTTCATTTGAACTTGGCTTAACTGCAGATATAATATCATTGTTATTAAGCGATGAAATAAATGAAAATAAATATACTCCAACTAATGCAACAAGCACAACTATTGTTAAAATAAAAGCTGTAATTGCTCTCTTTATAATAGTTGACTTTTTCTCTTTTCTCTTAAGTCTTTGTTTAATTTCAAGCTCTTCTCTTGGACTTAATTGCCTCGATCCCTTCCTGGCATTATGTTTCTCACTTTTTTTATTTCCTGCCATTACCCATCCCTCACCTTATAAACTAAATCTATAATTGTATTTACTTATTATTATACAATAAATAATTTCTTGCTTTAACAGAATTTATATCTACTGCACAGCCCTGGTTTAATAAATACATAGTTGTATGAGTTAATGCTTTTAACATGGCTTCATCTAAGTTCTTGCGAGAAATATCTCTAATCTCTTCTACTCCTTCAAATTTTCTTGAAGGTTCAATTAAGTCAGCTAAATATATTATCTTTTCAAGTTTACTCATATTCTCTTTTCCAGTAGTATGCCATCTCATTGCACTTAATATTTCTTCATCATCTATTTCAAAAATTTTTCTTCCCAAAATAGGTGCAATTATTGAATGCCATAATTCTTTAGTATTTTTTTCATCTACTGATAATAAAATATTTTCATCTTTAATTATTTTTAGCATTTCCTCACTACTCATATTTTTTGCTGCGTCATGGCAAAGTGCAGCTATTTCAGCCTTTCGAACATCTTCATTATAAATATTCGCAAGCTCAACAGCAGTTTTTACTACCCCTAAGGTATGACCATATCTAGATGGTTTTAAATTATCTTTTAAATAATCTTTTATTTCATCTACTCCCCACATTTTACTCTCTCCTATATAAATTATTTTCACTTATATACTTCATTACTCCTTCTGGTAAGAAAAAGTCTACCCTTCTTCCTTCAGCTATTCTTTCTCTAATCATTGATGAAGAAATATCTATATTGGCTACATCAAGTAATATTATTTTAGCATTGTATTTTTCCTCTAATTTAGATTTTTGCAATTCTAAAATATCTTTATTATATTCTCCTCTATTAAAAGCAACAAAAGTGCAATTTTTTAATACTAAATCAGTATTTCTCCACTTTTCTATATCCATTAATGAATCTGCACCTGCAATAAAAAATACTTCGCTAACATCATCTAAACTTTTCAAATACTGTAAAGTTTCATAAGTATAACTATACCCATTCTTCTTTATTTCATAATCACTAATTTCAAAGCCTTCATAACCTTCTATAGCTTTTTTAACCATATCATTTCTATACTTAGAGTCTATTACCGGACTTTCTTTTTTATGTGGTGGATTACCAGCTACCATAAATATGACTTTATCTAACTCTAAAACTTCTTTGGCTTCATATGCTATATATAAATGTGCTAAATGTATGGGATTAAATGTTCCCCCCATCATACCATATCGTTTCATAATTAGTTATTTTTTCCTTGTGGTAATTCTATTTTAGGTTTCTTTTCAGATTTCTTATATAATACAATCTTACTTCCTATCGCTTGAACACCTTCACATCCAATAGCTTTGCATATTTCATCTGAGACTTCTCTAGCTGCTAAACCACTGTTTTCTAAAACTTTTATTTTAATAAGCTCTCTAGCTTCTAATGCTTCTTTTAATTGTCTTAAGAATGTTTCTTCAACACCATTCTTTCCAACTTGGAATATTGGACTCATAGTGTTTGCAAGTCCTCTTAAGTAAGCTCTTTGCTTTCCTGTTATCATAAAATTTCCTCCTATAAAATGTACTCGAATTCGAAGTCATTTAATCTAACCATGTCTCCATCTTGTACGCCCATCTCTCTAATTTGTTGTAATACTCCCTTATTATTAAGTACCTTATGGAAGTATCTTAATGAATCTGCATCATGAATATTTACAGATGCAAGTAATCTATCAACGAATGATCCAGTAACAACGTAAGTATTGTACTCTTCACCTTCTTCAACGTTAATTTCATATGTGAATCTCTTTTCTTGCTCAACATATCTTTCTTCATCTGGAATTTCTAAATCCATTACTGGAATTTCTGTTAACATCTTACCAGCTTCTTTGATAACTTCTTCAACACCAGATTTTGTAGCTGCAGACATTTTAAATACTTTATCGAATCCTAATTCATTTACTTTCTTCTTGAAGTCCTCAAAAACTGATTCATCATAAAGCATATCTGCTTTATTAGCTACAACTATTTGTGGTCTATCCCAAAGCTTTACAGAATACTTCTTAAGTTCTTCATTAATAGTAACGAAATCTTCAAAAGCATCTCTTCCCTCAACACCTGAAATATCAACTACATGAATTAATAATCTAGTTCTTTCAATATGTCTTAAGAAATCAAGTCCTAATCCAACACCTTCAGCAGCACCTTCAATTATTCCTGGAATATCAGCCATAACAAATGAATTTATTCCTTCAGCTTTAACAACACCTAAATTTGGCTTTAAAGTTGTAAAGTGATAGTTTGCTATCTTTGGCTTAGCAGCTGTAACAGTTGAAAGTAATGTTGACTTACCTACATTAGGGAATCCAACTAATCCAACGTCAGCAAGTAATTTTAATTCAAGAGTTAATACTCTTTCTTCTGCTGGCATACCTGGTTCTGCGAAATGTGGTGCCTGTCTTGTTGGTGTACAGAACTTGCAGTTTCCTTTACCACCTTTTCCACCTCTAGCAATAACATATGTGTCATTTTTATGTGAAAGGTCAGCAATAACCTTATTACTTTCGAAATCTCTAACAATAGTTCCCATTGGAACTCTTATGTATAAGTCTTCTCCGTCCTTACCATAACATTTTGAACCTGATCCATTTCCTCCAGATTCAGCTATAAACTTTTTCTTATATTTGAAATCTAAAAGTGTTGTTAATCCTGTATCAACAGTGAATATAACGCTTCCACCTTTTCCTCCATCTCCACCATCTGGTCCTCCAAGTGGAACATACTTTTCTCTTCTAAATGTAACTGCTCCATTTCCACCAGCACCTGATCTAACTAATATCTTGGCTCTATCTATAAACATAGTTACTTTCCTCCTTGTAACTTTTTTTAATGTTAAACATAATAATCTATTTTTATTATTCCATAACATATATATTTTATAATAGTATATATAAATTATATATCTATTACAAGAATAAAAGCACCCTTACGGGTGCTTTTACCTATATAAATATAATTATTCAGCTATTTCTTCAACGCTTACTGGGTAAACAGAAACTTTCTTCTTGTCTCTTCCCATTCTTTCAAATCTTACGATTCCGTCTTCTTTAGCAAATAAAGTGTCATCTCCACCCTTACCTACGTTTAGACCTGGGTGAATCTTAGTTCCTCTTTGTCTGTAAAGGATGTTTCCAGCTAAAACGAATTCTCCGTCAGCAGCCTTAGCACCTAATCTTTTAGATTCAGAGTCTCTACCATTCTTTGAACTACCTACCCCTTTTTTGTGGGCAAATAATTGAAGGTTCATCATTAACATACTCATTACACCTCCTCGAATTTTATTTTTATATATTTATTCCGTCTATTTTTACCAAAACTAGCGTCAAGGGACATAATTAAACTTTCTAAACTTTTTTCAAAGGTTAAAAGTAATATCTGTCCTCGTTCAATATCTTCATCATTAAGATTATGTAAATTCAGTGATAAAAATCCATCATTTATTTCATACTTTACTGGTAGCTTTAAAACTTCCTGCATGCCTATTACAGCACTTTGAGATAAAACCGAAACACTATTACAAATCATGTCATATGCATCACCTGTAGTGCTTTCTATTTCTTCTCTAGATAAAGCATGACCTTCAATCTTAAATCCAAGCGATATATCTTTTTGTTTAAATATAATAATCTTAATCATATCTTAAAATTAAGCTTCGATTTTTTCGATTACTAATTTAGTGTAAGGTTGTCTGTGACCAGTCTTCTTTCTGTAGTCCTTCTTAGGCTTATACTTGAAAACAGTGATCTTCTTAGCCTTACCTTGAGCTGCTACCTTAGCAACAACTTTAGCTCCTTCAACTACTGGTGCACCAACAGTTAAAGTTTCTCCGTTAGAAACAGCTAAAACTTCTGTTAATTCGATTGTAGAGTCAACTTCAGCGTTTAATTTTTCAACGTATATTACGTCTCCTTCTTGAACTCTGTATTGTTTTCCTCCAGTTAATAATACTGCGTACATTCTAAAAACACCTCCTCTTAAACGGTCTCGCCAATGTAGGTACAAAGATTTAACTTTGTTTTTAAAAAACCCGTTATGTGCGGTTTACAAATGACATTTTATCATATAAAGTTACATTTTGTAAAGAAATTTATTATACTTTTTCAATTGTTTTAATTTTGTACTTTTGGTAATTTTCTTTTTGTGATACAAATATAAGTGGCTCAACCCTGTACCCCTCTATATCATACACAAAATTCAAATAAACCTCTTTATCTAATCCATCAATATTTTTTAAAAATTTAACTATATCCTCTTTGATGTCATCTTCATAATTCTTATCAATCTCTATGTAAAAATCCTTTATTGAATTTTCATTAGAGCATTTTATTATTTCATTTCTAATAAGATTTTCAATATATGATAATTTTAAAAGGAATCCATTACTTTTACATTTTCTACAAGGCTCTTCTAGATATTCATAAATAGATTTTCCTTTTCTTTTTCTACTAATTTGAATTAAATCAAGTTCAGTAAACGGAAATACTTTAACATTACCTTTATCAGCTTCTAGAGATTTTTTTAATGCTTTTATAACGGGCACTTTTTGATTTTCATCTCTCATATCAATAAAATCAACTACTATGATACCACTTAAATTTCTCAATCTAATTTGTCTTCCAACTTCCTTAGCTGCTTCTAAATTAGTTTGCATTATAGTCTTATTAAAATCTCTTCCCTTGATATTTTTCCCACTATTTACATCTATAACATACATTGCTTCCGTTTTATCAATAACAATATATCCACCACATTGTAAATTCACTTTTTTATGTCTTAGTTTAAGTATTTCCTTTTCTATTCCACTATAATCAAATAATGTTCTTTTACCTTCATAAAATTTAAATTCAAAATTATTATTTCCTTTAGTTAATCCCTTAATATTTTCAAAAAATTCATCATCATCAGCTGTTATACTAGTTTTTCTATCATCTAATTCTTCAAAAAACCTAATTATCATGCTATTTGATTTTATTTTTCCAATAGTTGTTGAGTATCTAAGCTTCTTTTCCATCTCTTCTTTTTTTTCTAATAATGAATTTAATTCACTTAGCAATTCCTCATTAGTTGCAGCTTTTGATTCTGTTCTAAAAACTATTTCTACACCTTTAATAGGTTTAGTAAGATTTATTAGTCTTTGTCTTTCTTCTAAGTCAGAAATCCTTTTAGATATAGTAATTCCTTCTACTCCCATAGTTAAAACAATATATCTACCAAGTATATTAACTTTATTGCTAACTTTAGCACCTTTATTACCTAAAGGTTCCTTTAAAACTTCTACTAAAATTTCTTGACCCTTCTTAATTCCAACCCTTTTAAGTTCTTCACTATAATACATGTAGGCTTCTTTATCTAATCCAATATCTAAAAATATTGAGTTAATTCCTGGAATTATATTCTTGACTCTAGCCTTATAAATCTCTCCAATTTGCGGTTCATTAGTTTCCTCTTCAACGAGGCATTCTACCAATTCACCATTTTCTTTTACTGCTATTCTAATTAATTCTTCTCTCTTCTCAACAAAAATTTCTCTCATATTAAAACTACCTTAAATTCCCTTATATAAAGGAACATATTTATTATTTTTTAAAATATACATCTCTTCTCTTTTAATATTGACGAAAGAATCAGGGTTAATTTCTGATACCTTTCCTTTTAAATAAGTAACTAAAAGATCAGCCGAAAGATTTTCTCTACTTCCTGTTGCTATTAAAGTATTTAAAATTAACTCATTATCTTTTACCCAGTACTTAAACTCTTTAACTAGCGGTTTTATATCAGTAAGCTTTTCACCTTTTTTAGTTTTCTTTACAATTTCCCATTTAGATTCATTAAGAGTTTTACCCATTTCTTCTTCTACTTTAGAAGTTCCATTAAGTTTTACCTTAATTGTATATCTAGCTCCATCTAAAAGTGCCATTGCTTGAGGCAATCTCTTAACATTTTCTATTATTTCAACTGGTGTTGCATGTAAAAACTTAATTGTAGGAGGAGCACTTTCATTTAACTTTTCTATTACTTCTCCTACTCCTAGAGATTCTGTTAAAACTAAATCTAAATACTCACCATCTGAATAAACTCCAACTGAAAGTGGTTGCGCTATAGATAATGCCATATGTGGATTAAATCCTTTTGAATACTCAACAGGTAATCCTGATCTTTTTATTATTCTTTGAATAGTTCTCATTAAATCTAAGTGTCCAATAAACTTAATATCAGCACCTTTAGTAAATTTAATTACGTATCGCACCTTCAAAACACTTCCCTTCTTTAAAGTTTACATTTATTCCGCATCCAGTACATCCTTCTAAACAATTTCTTGTAAGCTCTGCTCTCTTAGCCTTTTCATTTTCTCTTTCAAGATATTTTCTATTAACTCCAATATCTATGAAATCCCAAGGAAGCACTTCATCATATCCTCTTTCTCTATATACATAGAAATCAGCATCTAAATTACATTCTTCCATAGCTTCTTTCCATATTTCCATATTGAAGTATTCTGACCATCCATCAAATTTAGCACCTTTTTCAAATGCTTTAATTAAAACATCACAAGTTCTTCTATCTCCTCTTGCAAATACAGCTTCCATAAATGAAGTTTCTTGTTCATGATAGTTATAAACTATACTTCTTGATTTAATAGCACCTCTAACAGCTTTAATTCTTTCATCTACTATTTCTGGTCTAGCCATTGGAGCCCATTGGAATGGAGTAAATGGCTTTGGAACTAATATAGATGTACTTACCGTAATCTTTAATCCCTTATTTCTAACATCCTTTGGAATGCCAAAATAAACATCAGCCATCTTTTCTGCTAACTCACCAATTCCTGCCGCATCTTCAGTAGTTTCATAAGGAAGTCCTAATATGAAGTATAACTTAATAGTACTCCAACCTGATTCAAAAGCACTTTTTGCTGCTTCTAAAATTCTCTCTTCAGTTAACCCCTTATTTATTATGTCTCTCATTCTTTGAGACCCTGCTTCTGGAGCAAAAGTTAAACCTGTTTTTCTAACTTTTTGAATTTCTTTAATTAAATCAACAGAGAAAGCATCAACTCTAATAGATGGTAATGCTATACCAACTTTTTTAGCTTCGTGCTCCATAACTAAACTAGATATTAAGTTTTGAATATTTGAATAATCACAAATACTTAGTGAAGCTAATGATACTTCATCATATCCAGTAGCCTTAAGAGCCTTTCTTGCTTGTTCTAATAAAGTATTTGTAGTCTTTTCTCTAACTGGTCTGTAAATCATACCAGCTTGGCAGAATCTACATCCATTTGTACATCCTCTAGCTGTTTCTAAAACAACCCTGTCGTGAACTATATCAGTATATGGAACAATCATTTCATCTGGGAATGATACAGCATCAAAGTTATTAACTATTCTTTTCTTAACTTTTGCAGGAACATCTTCATATTTAGGAGTAAATTCTTTTATAGTACCATCTTCATTGTAAGTTACATCATATAATGAAGGTACATAAATACCACCAATTTTTGATATTTCTCTTAAGAACTCCTTCTTATTAACTTTTCCATTAGCTTTATGTTTTGCATATACCTCTAAGACATCGTTCATCATTTCTTCACCTTCACCAATTTCGAAGAAATCTACAACATCATATAAAGGTTCTGGATTATAAGCACAAGGACCTCCAGCCATAATTATTGGCTCTTCTTCTCCTCTTTCGCTAGCTCTAATAGTTATTCCTGACATATCAAGCATATTTAATATGTTTGTATAACTCATTTCATATTGAAGAGTAAAGCCTAACATATCAAACTTATCTAATGGTGTTTTAGTTTCTAGAGTAAATAACTTTATGTCATTTTCTCTCATTAATGTTTCCATATCTGGCCATGGTGCAAAAACTCTTTCGCAATATGTATCTTTTCTTTCATTTATAGTATGATATAAAATTCTTGTTCCTAAATGCGACATACCAACTTCATATACATCTGGGAAACAAAAAGCAAATCTTATATTAACATTTTCAGGATTTTTTATAACTTGATTTAATTCTCCACCAACATATCTTGATGGTTTTTCTACTTTACATAAAATATCATCAGTTATCTTATTCATAGGTACCCTCCTTTAATTAAGTTAATAGTTAATAGTTTTAAGTTAGTAGTTAATGAAAAAATTCAGCTTAAGCCGAATTTCTCACTACTACTAACTTTTAACTCTTAAATCTTAACTTCTAACTATCTAACTGCTATTCTAGCATAATCATTATTAAAAAGTAAACTAATACCCATCCTTATTTCTTAAACCAAAGTATTCCTCTAAAGTAATATTACCATACAACTTTAACGCCTCTATTAATTCGTCTTCATTCATAATAAATACTACCTTTAAATCATCATCTAATACATAAAATATATTAAATCTATTTTTATCTACCATTGACATAACATTTGCAAGTCCTTGCTTGTAGTAAACTGATATACTTTTGTTTTCAATATATTTATTTCTCAACAATTTATTTCTTTTCACAAATATATTTCCCATCAATATATACATGGCAGATTTTTCTTCACTTCTTGTAATTAAACATATAGCAATTGAAGCAATAAGTATACTTACATTTATTACGCCACTATATGCAAATACAATTATAAAAATAACTAATAATATAACTCCTATCGTATAACTTATTTTAGAAATTATATCATTAGCTCGTCTATACAATATCTTTTGAGACAATAATATTTCTAATACTCTTGCCCCATCTAGTGGATAAGCAGGAAGTAAATTAAAAAATAATAAACTTATATTAATATTAATCATTTTATCTATCAATATATTATTACTTGCAAAACCAATACACCAAAATATACATATAATTATAAAGTTAGCAAAAGGACCTGATAAATAAATTTGTAGTTTTTCTTTTTTATTTAATTCATCTATATTAGCAAACTGAGCACTTGTTCCATATATATGAATCTGAATATCATTAAACTTACAGCCTTTTCTTTTTGCCACTAATATATGCATTCCTTCATGAGCAAGTATACTTATAAATGCTAAAATAATTGAATTGTTAAAGCTTAAAAGTATAAAAAATACTATGAATTCTGCTAAAACACTTCTTTTCCATCTATCCATTTACCTCTCCTTCTTAGTCAAACCATTAGTAAAACATCAACCTCCTTAATACAATTGCATAAACTGAATTCTTATCTTAAGACAAAGTTTTAAACTTTCCTTAATTTTAGAATTCATTATACCCCAAGCACACCTAGTCTATTGTCCCGTCCATTATTATATCCAACCTAAACAAGTGGGAGTATTATACCAACTAACCATTTGATAAACATTAAAAATCAACCTTATCCCCACCTAAACTTGTTTTTATGTAATTACTTATTTTATTAACTATTTTTGACAAATCAAAGCTTTCTACTTCTTGTTCAACTTGGCTATAAGTTGTATCATTAATTACTGCTTTTACATTTTCATATGCCCCTGTTTGACCTGGTGCATATTTCAAATAAAAGCTTGCCATCAACATAAAAATAACTACAACTAATTGATAAATAAAAACATTAGACATACTTGAAAAGAACTCTTTCTTTTTTCTTTTATTATTGTTATATCCATATAGTTCTTCAAATGAATTCCTTGTGTATACTGGTGAATTATTTTTCTTTACATTTTTATTTTGTAAACCTTGATAGTAATTTTTATATTGCGAATTATAATTTCCCATTTCTACCTCCCTAAAAAATTGATTATTAAATTATATTTTACAACTAAAAAAAATATGCAATATATTGTGTTACAACATATTGCATATCCTGATATCTAAAAATTAAGTTTTGTTTTTCTCATTCCTACATTTATAACTAGTCCTAATGATAATATTGTAGTTAATAGCGAACTTCCTCCATAACTAACTAATGGAAGAGTTATTCCCGTTATAGGCATTAACCCTATAGTCATACCTATATTTTGCCATATTGCAAATAAGAAGTATGCTACCATCCCCGTTGCTATAATTCTACCAAAAATATCTTTAGAATCCCGTGCTATATTAATCATCCTTGAAATCAATATTCCATATAGAGTTAATAAACAAATTGCGCCAAAAGTTCCCCATTGCTCACAAACTTGAGTAAATATAAAGTCTGTTTGAATTTCTGGAACATATTGTGATGAATACCCTCCAGTTCCATCATTAGCTAACGAATTCAAGCTTCCAAAAAATCCACCTGATCCAACTGCTATAAGAGATTGTCTCAAATGATATCCTGAATCTGATGAATCTGCTTCTGGGTTCTGAAATGATGTAATTCTTCTCTTTTGATAATCTTGAATTAATCCTGAATTCCATACTAGAACTATTCCTAATATTAGTGCCCCTAGACCACCTAATATTATCCTATTATCTAGACCGCCAATAAAGAACACTCCTAAAACCATAAAGAATAATACCATCGTCATACCCATATCAGGTTGAATAACAATAAGTCCTGCAGGTATTATTGCATAAAAAGCTAATATACAGAAATTTTTAAAATTATTTATTTCTCCTTCCATATCATCTAACTTTTTACCCATCATCATTATTGTCCCAATTTTTGCAAGCTCTGCCGGCTGGAAAGATAATGGCCCTAACCTTATCCATCCTTGAGCCCCATTAATTGTTGATCCTATTAATAATACTAATACTAATAATGCTATTGATGCCCAATAAAATATTGGTGTAAATGCCTTAATAATTGAATAGTCTATTGCTACAACAAAATATAATAAAACTAATGATGCCACAAAGAAAATGCTTTGCTTCACAGGAAATAGCATTCCCCCAGCAGATGTTTTCTTTGCTAAATATATATTAACTATGCCAAACATCGTTATTAATATTATCGATATTAGCATCCACTTATCTACCCTTTTCAGTTCTTTCAAACTCATTTTAAACTTTGATAAAGGTATCATAACTTTACCTCCTAGAATTTATACCCACTTATTATATCTTATTTCCTCTTTTTTCTCCATAAAGAATTATACTGTTCCATATAAAATTCATAAAGTTTTAAGAATTAATTTACTTTAATGTTAAATATAAAAATAGTATATGTATTCTAATTTAATCTATGATAGTATATGTATTCTAATTTAATCTATGAATTCTTAATATTTTAAAATAAAAAAATGCATCAAAAAAATAATGTTAACACAACAATAAGCATAGTAACAAATTTCAACTAACAAGTTGCAAATTAATGAATAAATTCAGCTTAATCTGAATTTACAAAAACACCCCAAGGTGTTCCAAACCTTAATCTGTCACTTGTCACTTAATAAGCTTGTCATCTGATTAAATCTTTATACATTTTGTGTTAACATTATAATTTTAATACACCTATTTTTTATCTTCCTCTTACATTCTTTATAGGAATATTGGCAATTAGTGCAGGTCCGCCTTCACCTTCAACGTCCTCACTTCTATTTAACGAAATCTCAACATCATTAGCATCTATTTCTATATACTTAGAAATAACCTCTAATATTTCATATCTAATCTTCTCTAAAGTTTCCGGAGCTATATCGCCTCTATCATGAATTAGTATTAATCTCAATCTATCTTTAGCAACTTCTTTTGGTGTAGTCTTATTAGAAAATACCCTTAAAAAATCCATAATGACCAATCCCCCTAATTTTTCTTAAACATTCTTTTTATTGCTGAAAATATTCCGGTAGATTCAGAACCTAACTTAAGTAGTGGAACTTCTTCCCCTGTGATTCTCTTAGCAATATTTCTAAACGCTTGGCCAGATTGAGCTTTATCATCTAAAACTATAGGTTCACCTTTATTAGTAGAAACAGTTATGCTTCTATCATCTGGAACTACTCCTAAAAGCTTAACTGATAAGGTTTCTATAATATCTGAAACATCAAGCATATCTCCCCTTTTTGTCATTTCGTAATTTAATCTATTAACTATTACTGCATGATCTTCTAATCCTTTTGCATCTAATTTACCAATTACTCTATCAGCATCTCTTACTGATGTAATTTCTGGATTTACAACTACAATAGCTTTATCAGCACCTACAACTGAGTTTTCAAAACCTTGTTCGATTCCAGCTGGGGAGTCTATTAATACATAATCAAACTCTTCCTTTAATTTATTAACTAAATCAAACATATCTTGCGCTCTAATATCATCTTTATCTTTTGTCTGAGCTGTTGGTAAAAGACAAAGATTAGGATACCTTTTATCTTTAATTAACGCTTGCTTTAATCTACATCTGTTTTCAATTACATCAATAATTGTATATACTATTCTATTTTCTAATCCCATTAATACATCAAGGTTTCTAAGCCCTGTATCTCCATCTACAACTACTACCCTTTTTCCTAACGCAGCTAATGCTGTTCCTAAGTTTGCAGTTGTTGTAGTCTTTCCAACACCACCTTTACCTGATGTAACAACTATCGAAATTCCCATGTCAATCCCTCCACTTTAGTAAATATATTTATTTGGTAAGTATGGCTCTACTACTATGTAACCATCTTTTATTTTTGCAACTTCTGGATAAGATGGCTTAATACCATCATCTGGCGGTACAGTAAGTATATCTGATATTTGCATTAACTCAGGTTGCATTGAAAATGCAGCTATTATAGATTTTTTATTTCCACCAGTTCCAGCTTTAACATGCCCCTTTATACTTCCAAGAACTATAATATTGCCTCCTGCTGAGACCTCTGCACCATTATTTATATCTCCTATTATAATAATATTGCCAGGATAATCAACCGATTGTCCACTCCTTATTGTTTTCTTGATAAATTTAGTTTTTCCTTCATGAACCCCATTAAAAACTTTAATATTATTAGTTTCCTTCTTTACTTTACTAATATCATCAAAAACGCAATCCTTTATATTTATTTTTTGAAATAATTCATCTTTTAATTTGCTTATATCAGAGTTACTAATATGTTTAAAATTAGCTGTGATTTTTAATATTGAATTTTTATAAAAACCTTTATTAATTGACAAGCTAGATACTAATACTTCGAGCATATCATCAAAGCCTATAAACTTTTCTGTATCAATAGTAATATTTACACCATCTTTGTTCCCTTTTATTTGTATTCTATCATCCTTCATTGGCAATCCTCCACCAATTAATAACTCAATTTAATATTAATTATATCATATAACAACAATTAAAAACATAAAATGCTTCAAACCTTTGTAATTTTTCTGCAAAATATCACTTATTTTTCCAATACATATTATTTATTTTAAAATATGTAATCTTTTAAGTAAAGAAAATAAATTAAAATAATAAATTTTACATAAAAAAGAGAACCTCTTTAAAGGTTCCCTTTTAGTCCGCACCAGTTCCACTCTCAACAGGTATATTTAATTCTTGACTACTTCCTTCAGTAATACCTAAATCCTCTGTACCCTCATTTGTAGCTTCTTTATCAGCTTCAGCTCCTTGTTTGTTATCTGCTGGAGCTCCAACAACATATTTTTGGAACGTTGCTGATGTAGATGCGTAATTCGGATTAATTTGTAATAATTCATCCTTAAAATAAGCTTCATATATAGCTTTATGAACAAATGCACTATTAGCTCCTCTATTACCATCATAAATAGTAGAGAATATTGCAATTTTAGGATTATCCATTGGTGCAAAACTAATATAGTTTGCATATGCCTTTCTTCCTTGGTAATCATATTGTTCTTGTGTACCAAAGTCAGCTGTACCAGTTTTACCTGCAACTTCTATAGGGAAATTAGCAAATAATGCATAGTTAGTTGCATTTGAAGGTGATGTATTAACTCTTCTCATCCCTTCTTTTATAGCTTGTAGAACATCTGCCGGAATATCTATTTGATCTAATACCTCAGGAGTGTATTCTTGAATAACTTCTCCATCAGGTGATGTTATTTTATCAACTATCGATACCTTATATCTTGTTCCACCATTAGCTAAAGTCGCAACATAATTTGCCATTTGTAATGGTGTAAATGCATTCATACTTTGCCCAATACCATCTTGAACTATATTTATTGGAGATCTTATTTCAGAACTTTGGTTAACAATAAAATAAGAAATTGCATTTGATACTATTTTAGCCTGTTCATTAACAACTTTTTCAGAATACTCTAAACCTGCATTAGCTAAATTTTCTTTATATCTATCTGATACATTCATTATTTCTTTAACTGTATCAATTATGCTATTGGCATATTCTGTTTGCCCACTAACTTGCTCATTAGTTCCAACCTTTAATAAAGTTTCTTTAATATTATTTTTCAAATTAGTTTTTAATGTTTTTAATTCATCTGAATCAGTACTAATATCCTTTATATCAAAAGGTACAAAGAAATAAGAGTTTTCATAATTACCTGCTTCAAGCGCTGGTACTATAGTATATTTTGCATTTTCTGATAAACTCTTTCTCCATGAAACAAAATTATATGTTTGCCCAAAGTTTTCATAAATTTGAATTCCAGTTGAGGCACTTTTCCCTTGTTCTGCCCCTAGTCCAAATCTCCATGCATAACGAGCAATAGAATCAAGTGCATTAACATCTGCACCATTTTTTATATATAATCTAATTGCAGTTTCATAAAAGAAATAATTCGAAGAAACTTCTAGCGCTTTTCTAACATCTGTAATTCCATGACCTGTCTTTTGGAAGTTTTCAAGTGTTTGACTACCTGTATACTCACTACTCCAAATACCAACGTCATTAACAGTATCTGTTTCACTTATTGCTCCATCCATTAATCCTGCTACAGCTGTTAATGGCTTAAATGTTGATCCAGGTGGTACAAATCCTTGTGTTGCATAATTAAGCATTGATCTTGGATATAAATCATACTTATCAGTTCTTACTCCATCATCATTAACTGGGAAAAGCTCATCTAGCGTTCCAGTCGCTCCAGTACTTTGAATATGTTGTGTTCCGAAGCTCTCATAATCCGGATTAAAGTATTCATTATATTTCTCTGTAGTTAATTCACTTGGAATTGCAAAATCATTAGGGTCAAAATATGGATAACTTGCCATTGCAATTACCCTTCCAGTATTAACTTCTATCGCAACTACAGCCCCTCTATTTGCACTTGCTAAACCTTCTGACTGTAATGTAAGTATCTGATCTTCTAATGCTGCTTGAGCTGCATATTGAACATCCTTATCTATTGTTAAATGAACATTATTTCCTTGATAAGACTCTAATTTAAATAGTTCTTCTGTTGTTCTTCCTTGAGAATTTACTTTTACAGTAGTTCCGCCTTTTGTACCTTTTAATTGATCTTCAAAAGCTGATTCTATTCCAGATACACCAATTAAGTCAGTTGATACATCATATCCCCTTAGTTCATAACTTTCACTTTGAGAACTACTAATAGTAGAAACATATCCAACTACAGCTGATGCTAACGTTCCATATGGATAATATCTAACTGGTTTTAATGTAACATTAATACCTGGCAAATCATTTAATTGTTGATATACTATAAATGCAGTATCTCTATTAATATTATTTGCTATAGTAATATTAGAGTACCCACTAAAACTTCCCATCTTTATAGCATCTTTTATAACAATGTATCTTCTAATATCTTGAATTGAATATTCTTTTAATAAATCATCTAAAACTTCCTTACCAGTAGCATTTTTATACTTCTTTGCTAGTTCACTAGCTTGATCTGTTGTATATCCATCTGGTAATAACAATTTATATAAATCATATGATTTTACAAGATAATAGAATGTGTCTTCTGCCGAGATTTCCATAAGCCTATCGTTAACTTCATTTATTTGATCATCTGTATAATCTCCCTCTTGATCCTCAAAAAGTTTCTTTTCTATATCTTCATTTAACCCTCTATCACGTTTAAATCTTATTTCTAATGTTCTTTTAGCCGACTCACTATCTGCCTTAAACTGAAAATATATTTTGCCATTTTCATCAACCTTAAGTGCTAAATCATCCTGGAATTCTTCTCCGTTTTCTTCCAAAATTTCAAATATCTTGTCCATAGTTTTGTAAAAAGCCTTGGTTGATTCAACTGTTTCCATATATGTTAATGCATATGTTTGTTTGTTAGTCGCTATTACGTTTCCATCAGAATCATAAATATTTCCTCTTGGTGCTTCCTCAGAAAGAAATTTAGTTGAACTTACATCAGCCCTTTCTTTATAATCATCATGCTTATAAACTTGTAAATATAATAACTTTGCTACTATAGTGCCCATAATTATAAACATAATTATATATAAAACAGAGTATCTAGAATTCTTTTTCTTTTTTTTAGGTTTATTTACTATCATTAAAACCTCCATGTATTTCTATCTAAATATTTATCTAGCATATTTAAAATAAATCTATAGAAAAGCATCATACAAATAGTATTTAATACTGCCGATAATAAAGCAACTTTCATATCAATACTTATAGCAAATAATTTAAATATTATAACTACCCCTAAAACCTTTAAAGTAGAAATAAATAACGCTATTAAAATTGGAACAATTCTATTTTCTTTAAATATACTTTCTCCAATTTTAGCACATAAAAGGCATAATAAAGTGTTTAAAAATAAATTAACTCCAAATCCTGAAAAGAAAAATAAATCCTGAAGAAATCCACTTACTATTCCAATAAAAAGTGCTTCATTTTTACCTCTAATAACTGAATATGCCATAGCAAATACAAATAAAAGACTTGGAAAGGCACCTGCAATTGAATAACTAGGTAATAAAGTATTATCTATAATCAATAATAACACTAATATAATTATTAAATATATCCTCTTCATAGTTCTATTCTCCAATATCAACCTTTTCTTTTGGAACAACAACAAACAATTCTTCAAGCTTATTGAAGTCCACATATGGTTTAACTACAGCTCTTTTCATAATCCCCACATTATCTACTTCTACTGAAATAACTTCTCCAATTCTAATTTCCTTAGGATACATTTCCCCTAATCCAGAAGTTAATATTTTATCTCCTTCTTTAATTGCAGACTCAATTGGAATATTAGATAGTTCTGTTAAATTTTTATTTTTACTATCTGTTATACCTTGTAGAATCCCAGTTGTTTCATCAGTACTTTCAACCATAGCTGCTACTGCAATATTTTCATTTAAAATAGTTTGAACAATAGCAAAACTTGAAGATGCCTTTGTTACTTTTCCAACTAAACCAGCAGGTGTTATTACCACCATGTCCTTTTCAACGCCATCTTTTGTTCCTTTATCGATTATATATCCATTAGATATATTTCCTCCACTATAGCCAATAATATTACATCCTAAATAATCATAATTGGCATTAGTTTGTGAATAATCGAACATTTCTCTTAATCTTGTATTTTCATCTTTCATTCTTTCGTATTCTATTAATTTATTTTCAAGTTCAGCATTTTTTGCTGTAAGTTCTTCATTTTCTTTTTTTACATTAGAAAAATTAATAAAAAAGTCAAAAGAACCTTTTACTTTTTCATTTACTGTATAAACAATCTTTTGTAATGGACTAATAACACCACCAACACCACTAGATATAATATTTGAATTACCCTTTATACTTAATACAATTATTCCCAAAAAGGCAACTGACAGTACCACTATAGTTACTGCCAGTTTGTTTTTAAAAGGCTTCATTATTGACCTCTTTGAGTTTTACTTAATTCATCAAAATTATCTAGTGCTTTACCTGCACCTAAAACAACGCAATCTAATGGTGTTTCAGCAATGTGAACAGGCATATTTGTTTCGTGGTTTATTAATTTATCTAATCCTTTTAATAAAGCTCCTCCACCAGCTAGCATTATTCCCTTTTCCATTATATCCGCAGATAATTCAGGTGGAGTCTTTTCTAAAGTAGTTTTAATAGACTCAATAATTGCATAAACTGGTTCTTTTAATGCTTCTCTTATTTGATCCTCAGTTATTGTTACTATCTTTGGAAGTCCTGTTATCATATCTCTTCCTTTAATATCCATTGAGGCATTTTCTTCATCAATCTTATAAGCTGAACCTAATTCCATCTTAATTTGTTCAGCAGTTCTTTCCCCTATCATTAAGCTAAATTCTTTTTTAACATAAGCTATTATTGCCTGATCTAATTCATCTCCAGCAACTCTTAATGATTTGCTCGTTACTATTCCCCCTAAAGAAATAATAGCAACTTCTGTAGTTCCACCACCAATATCAACAATCATGCTACCTGTTGGCTCTCCAACTGGAAGTCCTGCCCCAATTGCTGCTGCCATTGGTTCTTCCATTAAAACTACATCTCTTGCTCCTGCAAATTTAGCTGCTTCTTCTATAGCTCTTCTTTCAACTTCAGTAACACCAGATGGATAACATACTATAATTCTTGGGCTTGTAAACGCACTTTTGCTTGTTACTTTTTCAATTAACTTTTTAAGCATAGTTTGTGCAACCTCAAAATCTGCAATTACACCATCTTTAAGTGGTCTTATTGCTACAATGTTACCTGGTGTTCTACCTATCATAAGCTTTGCTTCTTGCCCAACCGCTAATGGTTTTCTTGTATTACTATTTATCGCTACAACTGAAGGTTCGCTTAATACTATTCCTTTCCCCTTTACGAAAACAAGTGTATTAGCTGTTCCTAAATCTATTCCCATGTCTTTATTACTACTGAAAAATCCCATATGAATTCCCCTTTCGATTATATAATTCCTTTTTCTTTTAAACTAACATATTTATTATTACCAATTATGATATGATCTAACAATCCAATTCCTATAATATTTCCGCATTCCTTTAATCTAATGGTGATATCAATATCTTCCTTACTAGGACTGGGATCTCCTGATGGATGATTGTGACAAACTATTACATTTGCACTTCCCCTTTGAATTGCTTCTTTAAAAACTTCTCTTGGATGAACTATAGATGAGTTCAATGTTCCCTTAAATATGTCTTTAGTTCCTATCACAATATTTTTTGTATTTAATAAAATTAACTTAAATACTTCTTGCTTTAAATTAACCATTTCATTAATTAATAATGATGCAATATCCTTTGGTGATGAAATTTTAATCATCTCTTTTTGAGATTTAAAAGTTCTAATCCTATTAACTAACTCCATCATGGCAATTATTTGGCAAGCTTTCACTTTTTTAATACCTTTAATTTTACTTGCTTCCTCATAACTTACATTTAAAAGTCCGTCTAATCCATCAAGCTCAGCAAGTAATCTACTGCTTAAAGCTATGACATTTTCACCTTTTGTACCTGTTCTTAATAATATAGCTAAAAGCTCCTCATTAGATAAAGTATCAACTCCAAATTGAAGTAACTTCTCCATAGGTCTCTCATTTAATGGTATATCATTTACGCTAATATTATTCGTCATAAATACTCCTTATAAGTAATAATATACCCATTCCCCCTAATTATAAAACATTCTTTATCATCTTGTTTAACAAGTTTAATGGCAATCCAACTACGTTATAGTAACAACCATTTATTTTTTCAACAAATACGCCACCATATCCTTGAATTCCATAAGCTCCTGCTTTATCTAAACATTCTCCTGTGTCTATGTATCTCCATATTTCCTCATCTGAAAGCTCTGAAAAATAAACTTCTGTGTAAAGACATTCACTTTTCATTACTTGCTTTTCATTGTTAATAACTGTAACACCTGAATAAACCCTATGAACATTATTACTTAATAATTTAAGCATCCTAAATGCATCATCTTTATCCTTCGGTTTTCCAAGTATATTATCATCTATAACAACAATTGTATCTGCCCCTATTATTATAGAATCATTAGTACAATTTAATGCTACTGATTTAGCTTTTCCTTCTGCGAGTGTTTTAACATATTTTTCAATGTCTTTACTAACCTCTACTGTCCCCTCATCAAAGTCACTAATCTTTACTTCAAAATCACTTATTATCCTTGATAATAATTCTTTCCTACGATCTGAAGCAGATGCTAATATAAACTTCAAACATATCACATCCTACAGTTATTTATTATTTATTATTCCCAATTAAACGCTAGTCTTACACTTGACTTTAAAATTTAATTTAAACATAATAAAAAAAGAGGTAAAACACTTGCCACCTATCTTTTTTCTAATATAGTTTATCACTTAATAGATGTTCAAACAAGCACTTTCCTCTTTTTATATATGAATTTTTTGTAGAATATTATATATATTCCCTTAAGATTTTCTTAATTTTTTTACAATTATTGATATTTAATGTCATTATTTTTTTTAATTAACTAAAACTCAATAAAATTTTGTATAAATATTGCATTTCGTTTGCTACATCTTCTTTCTTTATTTCAGCTGCCATATCATTAACATGATTTTTTAATTCAGTTAATACATCATTCTTATCACCTTCACTTATTACATCAAGTTCTTTAACCCAACTCTTAAAATCAGATGTATCTACTGATTTTACATCATCCTTAAATGCTGTATCTAATATATTTAAGTATCCATTATAAATTCCTGCAATTTGACTTTGTACTTTATCATTTGAATTTAAATCAAATGATACTTTAGCACAATCTATACCACTACTAGTTAAAGTATCCATTATTGATTGTCCTTCTGCTGTTGTATATACTCCAGCTAACACTTTAAACTTATCTGACTCATTATATATAAAGGCTCCATATCCATTCGCTATTTTGTTATATGCCTCTTTTGCGTTATCCTCATTAGCAAAATACCCACATTGAATTGCCATAAAACTTGTATTTATACTTCCTTGTACATTTTCTTGACCTTCTGTACTATTATCAACTGCACTACTAGCTTGAACATCTTCACTGTTATCAGCTGCATTTTCAGCTTCGCTATTATCAATATTTTCACTTTGATTTACCGCTTCAGAATTTGCTTGAGTTTCACTAGCATCATTTAATGGTAAAAAATGAATAATTATATTAGCAAGCATTATCCCAACAATTACAACAAATACACTCATAGCTAAAAATGATAATATAGTTTTTGCAAGTCCACTATTTTTTTTAGTTTTCTTATAGTTATACCTTGTATACCTCACTTTCTCATCCACCCCATCTCTAACTTTCTTAAACTTTTACTTATTACATTACAATATATTCATTATTTATCTTATATATACATAACAAAAAACTTTTAATTCCCATACTAGTTTGTAAATTAAATTGTTTAAATTCAATCTTTTACTTATACTGTACTAAAAATATTTTTTCATAATAATAAAAAATAAAGGCCTAGTTAACTATACTGTGCCAAATAGACACCTTATAATTAACAAGCCTTCATTAAAATAGATTTTAAAATAGAAATTTTTTAAATAGAAATCTAATGATTTTTTATTATCTTATTTCTTTTAATATTCCTAATAAATATTCATAACAATTTTTAACTGATGAAATACTCATATGTTCATCTGGAGTATGTACATCATAAAGATTTGGTCCAAAACTTATCATATCTAAATTTCCAAGTTTTTCATTAAACAATCCACATTCAACCCCTGCATGGATAGCAACAATTTTTGCTTCTTTTCCATACATATCTTTATGAACCTTTTGGCATATATCTCTAACTTTTGAATTAGGATCATATTCCCATCCTGGATAATCAGATGTAGTTTCAAATTTTCCACCTAAAAGTTCTACTATAGTCTTACTTCTTAAAACTATTTCTTCTTTTAATGAAGGAATTGAACTTCTAATTGCTGAATCAAATTCTACCACTCCATCTTTTGTAGTTAGTACTCCTAAATTAGTTGAACTTTCTACTAATCCTTCAATTTCTGTACTCTTAGTATTAATACCATTTGGATAAATGTATAATAAATCTACAACTTTCTTTGTACTTTCATCAGTAAACTCTTTGCATGTTTTAATATCAGTTATTGATGCTTCAATTTTTAATCCTGGATCTTGTGCTCTTAACTCATTTTCAATAATATTATTCCAATTATTTATTACTTCTATTGCAGTATTCTCATCATTAGGATTAACAGCTATTATTGCTTCTGCTTCTCTAGGTATAGCATTATTTTTAGATCCTCCATTTAAACTAACAAGATTAAATTTCACTTCTCTTAATAATCCTTTAAGTACTCTTCCTAATATTTTATTAGAATTTCCTCTTTCCTTAATTATATCCATACCAGAGTGACCGCCTTTTAACCCTGATATATTAATTTTTATTAATTTTTTACTACCAATCTCTTGCTCATCTACTTTTAAAGTAGCTGTGCTTCTTACTCCTCCTGCACAACTAACTAAAAGATATCCTTCTTCTTCATTATCAAGATTGATTAAAATCTTTCCTTGTAAATTTTCTTTTTTTATTGCCATTGCACCTGACATTCCTGTTTCTTCATCTGTAGTTAATAATACTTCTATTGGCGGATGTGGAATGTCATTTGAAGCTAATATAGCCATTGCATAAGCTACTGCTATCCCATTGTCTGCTCCTAATGTAGTATCTGTTGCATATATATAATCATCAACTATTCTTAATTTTAATGGATCTTTTTCAAAATCATGCTCTACCCCATTATTTTTTTCACACACCATATCCATATGACCTTGAATAATTACTGTTGGTGCATTCTCGTATCCTGGCGTACCTGGTTTCTTTATAATAACATTTAATGCTTCATCTTGTATGCTTTCAAGACCTAATTCTTTACCAAAATTCAACAAGTAATCACTTATTCCTTTTTCATTTCCTGATCCTCTTGGAATATTAGAAATCTCTTCAAAATATTGAAAAACCGCTTTTGGTTCTAAATTTTGTAAAATCTTCATTTTTACGTCTCCTTACTGTTTAATTATGTTAAAATAATTATATATCAATTAGTGCAACATAATCTATATAGAACAAATATATTTTATTATTTTATAATTTTTATTTTTGATAAAGTGAGGTGTTTTTATGCAAAAAACTAAAATGATTTTCACAATTGGACCAGCAAGTGATAATGAAGAAACATTAACACAATTTATTAAAATTGGTATGAATGTGGCTAGATTAAACTTTTCTCACGGAACACATGAAACTCATAAAGAAAAAATAGACTTAATAAAGAAAATAAGAACTAATCTCAATACTCCTACTGCAATAATGCTTGATATTAAAGGACCTAAAATAAGAACTCATAATTTTATAAATGATGGAGTTGAATTAAAGGCAAATCAAATATTTGCCTTCAAATGTGGTACAGAAATAACAGGTAATACACAAGAATGTTCTATCTCATATTCCGAATTATATAAGGATGTAAATATTGGAGGAACTATACTAGTCGATGATGGATTAATTAACTTTGAAATTATTGATATAAACGGAAAAGATATAATATGTAAAGTATTAAACGATGGAGTTATCAAAAATCATAAAGGAGTTAATGTTCCTAATGTTAGTATTAATTTACCTTCTGTAACTGAAAAAGATAAAGATGACTTAGTTTTTGGATGTAAGATGGGCGTAGATTTTGTAGCAGCCTCTTTTATTAGAAAAGCTTCAGATATTAAAGAAATAAGAGACCTTCTTAACAAAAATAACGGTAAAAATATTCAAATTATAGCTAAAATAGAAAGTCAAGAAGGTGTAAATAACATTGATTCTATTTTAGAAGTAGCTGATGGAATAATGGTTGCTAGAGGTGACATGGGTGTTGAAATTCCAATAGAAAAAGTTCCTATTATTCAAAAGAAAATCATAAAGAAATGTAATGAAGCTGGAAAAATAGTAATTACAGCAACTCAAATGCTTGATTCAATGATAAGAAACTCTTTACCTACTAGAGCTGAGGCTTGCGATATTTGTAATGCTATTTTTGATGGAACAGATGCAATTATGTTAAGTGGTGAAAGTGCTAGCGGACAATATCCAATCGAAGCAGCTAATACTATGTCTAAAATAGCTAAAGAAACTGAACTTCATTTAGATTATAATTATTTAAATCAACGTTTAAAAGAACCTGCAATGTATGACTTTGCTGAAGCTATTAGTTATTCTACTTGTAGAACCTCTAATGTTCTTAATGCTAAAGCAATTGTTGCAGCAACTAACTCTGGCGCAACAGCAAAACTTGTTTCTAAGTATAAGCCAAAATGCCCTATAATAGCTATTACTCCTCATGAGGAAGTAATGCGTGGATTAAGCTTAAATTTTGGTGTTTATCCAGTCTTATGTCAAGAATTTGCAACTACTGATGACATTTTAAATGAATCAAAGAAGATTGTAGCAGAATTGAACTTAGCAGATAAAGGTGATGACATTATTGTTGCTGCCGGTATGCCAACAAATTATACTGGTGGAACCAACATGCTTAAAATCGAAAAACTTTAGATACTTAATGGAATAACGAAAAAAGTAATGATTTTATGAAAGGGAGGATATAAATTCTTAACGAAAATTATACTAACTCCTGTAGATAATATCATTACTTTTTCTTTTTCACGTTTACCCGTAATTAATTGAATAATCCGCTGAATAGATCTCCTAGTGTAACATCACCATCGTTATCATTGTATTGTAAGTATTCATTTGATCTTTCAACAGCATCTTTAATACTTAAAGAAATTCTCTTGTTTTCTTTATTAACATCAAGAACCTTAACTTTAACCATTTGTCCCACTTCAAGAACATCTGAAGGTTTAGCTATATTTTCATCAGTAATTTCATTGATGTGGACTAACCCTTCAACACCTGGGAATAATTCTACAAATGCACCAAAAGACATAAGCTTAACTACTTTACCTTCTAATACATCTCCAGCTTTTATACTATCAGCATGTACCTTCCATGGTTCTTTATCTACATCTTTTAATATTAGTGAAACTCTTTCATGTTCAGCATCTACATCACCTACAAATACTGTAACCTTATCACCTTCACTAACTACATCTTCAACCCTTTTTACTCTTTCCCAAGCTAAATCATTAATGTGAATTAATCCAGTTATTCCTCCAATATCTACAATAGCACCAGCCTTTATTATCTTCTTAACTGTACCTTCTCTTTTTTCACCACTTTTAACATTTTTCCAAAGTTCTTTCTTCTTTGCATTGTAAGCTTCTTCTTCTAAAATTCTTCTTGAAGCAACAACCTTTCTGTTTCTTAAATCTAATTCTGTTAATCTTACTTCAATTTCTTTTCCTAATAAAGTTTTAAGATCTATTCTTTCTCTTGAAGCTAAAGAAGCTGGTATAAATACTCTAATAGATCCATAGTAAGCAACTAATCCACCTTTAACCTCTTCTTTAACAACAACCTTTATAGTTTCTTCTTTATCAAAAGCTTTCTTTAAATCTTCTTTTTCAGTTATTTGAAGTGCTCTTAATCTAGAAAGTTGAACATATCCTTCTCCATCATTTGGTGAAATAACGTATACATCTAATATATCACCTGGTTTAACAACATCAACTGGTGAAATATCTCCAATAACTAACTCTTCCTTAGCTATTACACCATCGAATGCATAATTAATATTAACTGTAGCTTCCTTATCATTAACATCTATAATTTGACCTTTTAATATATCTCCTGAATTAATTCTTTTTACATCAAATTCTTTTAAAAGATCTCCCATTGAATTCTCATTTAATTCAACTGACATAACTAATCACTCCTTTGTAAAAACTTTTCACATTTAATTTTAAGTCAACAGTAAATTTTATACAAGCAAAACAAGAAAAAAGCCATTTTGATTATATAATATGCCCCCTTCATAATAACAGTTTTTTTATCCTAACTGTCTACTATAAAGAGAGCATATTTAAAATTTCGATTCTCACTTTATTATATTAATTTTTTATATTATAGTAATTTCTTTTCTTTCTTAATGGCATTGTAACAATAATTTATTATGTCACTTCTTTTTATTATTCCAATAAATATGCCTTCATCATCAACTACTGGAACAAAGTTTTGAGTAGTTGCTAATCTAATAATACTTTCAACATCAGCATTAATCGAAACACTTTTATGTTTTGTTCTTATAGCTATTTCACTTACTTTAACATTTTCAGTATTTTTAAAATTAAGATTAGCTGTATTTTTTAACTTCCATAATAAATCACCTTCAGTTAAAGTTCCTACATACTTTCCTTGCTTGTCTATTAATGGTATTGCCGTGTAACCATGATGCTCCATTCTCTCAATTACTTGTCTCATGGTTGCATCTATATATTCATAAATAACCTCACTTTTAGGAGTTAAAAGAAATGCAATATTCATATCTTCTGTCCTTTCCTTTAAATCTTACTTCTCTTACATTTTATCATATATAAAATCTAAATGTTATATGACATCAAACTTTTAATAATTTATTTATTTTATTCATAATTAATTATAAACTTTATTTTTTAACTTATTTTCATATCTTAAATAATCATATTCATCTATAACAGTAGCAACTTCCTTATAAATTTCTTCACCACATAAGCTTTTCTTTACTATAAGTTCATCTAAAACTCTGCTATTACACTTAGAACAAGTTCCTAATGATATAAATCTCCATCCAACTATACTAAAAGGATAATCAATTTCTAACTTTTTTTGACATTTTGGACATATTTGATTTATCTTTTCGTAATTTAATTCAACCCCTTCTAATGATCTTACCTCTAAAGCTGGCATTTTAAAAATATCTTCTACTATATAATTTTTCACTGCTCGTGAATTATACATATTTTTAAATACATGTGCTGTATAAATGCAATCATTTAAAGCATCATGTAATAAATCTTCATTTACTTTTATTTTTAATGCTTTAAGAGCATTTTTTAAGCTTAATGATTTCCTATATCCAAGTATTTTAGTTACATACTCTTGAATATCTAAGTAATTATCTATCCAACTTAAATCATCATATCCATAGTAATTTGCATTTCTTATTATTTCTGCAATATCATCTTTTGCCCATGAGCAAATAATATCTCCTTCATCAACCATTTCCTTTAATTTATTAATACCTTCAACAAATCCTACTCCATTTTCTAAATCCTTAATATTAATTTTAGTTATTTCTAAAATTTTAGGATTTATAATTGGAATAACAGATGGTTTTATATATACCTTTAGTTCTTCACACGGCTGCATATGTGCATCTAACTTCACTGCACCTATTTCTATTATTTCATTATCTAACTCTAAATTTTTCAGTCCTGGATTATCATTATAAACATTCGGTATACATTTATGTATACCACTTAGGTTATTAAACTCTAAATCAATTATTATAAAAGCCACCCTTATTCCCCCACTCTCTTTACTCTTCTATATCAATACCTGCTAACTTCATTAAATGCTTTGCATTTTGAGTTTTACTCATACCTCTTCTAAGCACATAATCAAAATTTATTTTATTATTCTTATAATATTCTCTAAAATTATAATTAACTAACCAGCTTTTTTCATTTTCTAAATCACATAACTCTAAATCATGTGTTGATACTAATCCTACACCTTGAAGTTTTACAAGCTGTTCAATTAAAATCCTTGCACCATCATGCCTATCTTGTGAATTAGTTCCTTTAAATATTTCATCTAATAAGAAAAATACCTTTTCTCCATTTTTAGCCGCTTCTATAACTAATTTTATTCTTAATATCTCAGCATAAAATGATGATATATTCTCATCTAAATTGTCTTGAGTTCTCATACAAGTATAAATATTGCTTATTCCGCACTTAAATCCTTTTGAAAAAGTAGGTAATCCTAAATAAGTAAGTACCATATTAAATCCTATAGTTCTTAAAAAAGTACTCTTTCCTGACATGTTTGATCCAGTAATTAATGCAACCTTCTCACTTCCCTTAAGGTTAAAATTATTAGCCTTTGCTCTTTCTCCTAATAAAGGATGTGCTAATTCAATAGCTTCAATTTCATTAATTCTTGAAATAGTTGGATAAGTCCATTCTTCATGCTCAAATGATATTGTAGAAAGACTTACAAGTGCTTCTACTTCCCCCATGTCTTCAAGCCACTTTTCTAGCTTATATCCATTTTTAATTCTCCACTCCTGTAAATTACTTAAAATAAAAATATCACTCATAAAAAATACATTTATCAATAAATAATAGGCATTTGAAGTACTATCCCCTAACCAAGAAATAATATTTTTTAATTTTTTCATTTCATTCTTACAATTAATATTTGAGCTTACTAAATCTTTTTGAATATCCAATAGCTTTTTAGATTGAAAGTTTTCATCTTGTATAATTGAAAGCAATTTACTGTATTTTTCTATCTCTCTCTTATTATTTATAAAAATATCAATTACATCACTTAATTTTTTAGTAAACAATTTAATAACTAAGTAATTAATAACTAAATCTAATATTAAATAGGAAATAGATAATCGTCCAATGATAGTTAAAAATAATATTATGCATGTAATTGCAATAAATATATACGATATATATTTAACTGTAAAATTATTTTTCTCTTCATTTGAAGCCCAATCTAATAATTCTTTAAGCTTTTCTTTTTTCTTACTTTCTATACTTGCTTCAAAATAAATCTTTTCACAAAATTCTCTTTTGTTAGCTAATTCTTTAATTGCTTCTTGCTCTTCTTCTATTTCATACCTAGTCGGTAACGAATTCATTATCATCTTACTTGCAAGTTTTTTTCTTCCAAATGTAGTCTTAGTCAAATTAATCCATTGAAATAAGGAGTTTTTACCAAATATATCTAAATCACTTGAAAATTTATGATTTCTATCAATAAATTCTTCACCTATATCACTAAATTCTTTCCAAGTATTATCCAATCTCTTTAACCCTTTTTCATTATACTCTAATATAACTAGTAATCTTTTTTTAGAATTTATTCGTTCATTATGGAAAAATGCAACTATTATAAATAATATTAAGGAAATTAAAAAACTACCTCCAACCGCCTCCATACTATTTTGTTTATAAAAATAATACATCATTCCAATACATAAAATAACAATCATAAATCTTAATGTTGAAAAAACTAACAGGTTTTTCTCTAATTTTGCTAATTTTTCTTTAACACTTTTTATATTATCATTGTAATAATTTAATGCTTTTCCCATTCTTGATACCTCTTAAAATAATTCTATAATCAATAGTTTAGACTATTTTTCCCATTTAATCCATAATAATTTATTGATTACTACTTATAACTTAATATATTTATGTTCAATGCTATTTTTTCTAGCTATATTTTCTTCTCTTCTTTGACAAGTGAATAAAATACATTGCTCAAAGTTTTCTTTTACTAAATACTTAATAGTCTTTTCTATACGCATATCATCATATTGAACAAATGCATCATCTAAATATATAGGGACATTTTTATTCTTAAATATCATTTCTATAAAAGCTAGCCTTAAAGATAAATATAATTGATCATTTGCACCATTACTTAATATCTCTGCTGGTAATATGTTATTATCAGCTTTCACCTTCATCTCATAGGTATCTGATACCATAACATCATTGTATTTGTTATTAGTCAATTCTTTAAAAGAATACATAACATTTTTATTAAGAATAGGTCCAAAGCTTCCTCTTATCTCATTATAAACTTCATTTAATATTTCACTGGTAATATTACTAGCTTTAAGCTGATTCTCATATTCTGCTATATAACTTTCAACCTCTTTGATTTCTTCTTCAATAGTTGGAATATCTCTCTTGCCATTAAATCTATTTTTTATTTCATTTTCTATATCTTTTATTTTCTTTTCAACCTCTACAAATCTTATATTCTTTTCTCTAATAACATCATCTATTTCATCTTCATTTTCATAAGAATAATCAAAATTTATATTTATTACATCACTTAACTCTTCCTTTATTGCTTCAATATCCTTTCCTCTTGTTAATACTGAATATGCTTCTTCAACTGATGCAAGACTTTTATTTATTTCATCTCTTTTTCTTAACTTATTCTCTAATTCTTTAATAATTTCATCAACATCAACTAAATTTACATTATTAAATCCTATGGAACTTAAACTTTTATTTAATTTTTCTTCTCTGATTAATAATTGTTCCTTCGTTCTATTTAAACTATTCTTTAAATTGCTTAGTTCAATTTCTAAATTAGTAAACCCTTTGGATAACTCCTTATATTTATAAATCTCAGAAATTAATTTTTCTAAGCTATTTAATGATGAAATTCTTAAATACTCTTCTATCTCACTATTTACTTCTTCATGCTCACGTAAAGCTTTATCCAATGATAGCAATTTCTTCTGAGTTAATTTTTCACTCATCTTACTATTAATCTTTTCTTGTAAGCTTAAATAATCATCATAAACCTTTAATTTTTTTAATAATTCTGTATAGTTACTAACATTTAATTTATTACAATATTTATTTAATTCAGCTTCAATTTTTCTAATACTTTCATTTAATTGATGAGTTGTTTTGTTTTTTTCTGATCCTAATTTACTACTATATAAGTTAATACCTAAGAATCCCAGTATAACTATACCAATTGTATAAAATATAAACTTAAAAGGATTATTAATAAATATACCTAAAATAATACTTATTAATGATACTACCCCTAATAAAATTAAAAACCTTGTATTTTGTACAATAACTTCATTTTTATTTTCCATTATGAATTTTAAACTTTTAAGCTTATCTTCATATGTTACAAATAGTTCTTCTATATCACTCTTAAAATTTTTAATTTCTATTGCTGAACCTATTAGCTTTTGAGCTTCTTTTTCCTTAACTTTTAAAAAGTTAATTTCACTTTCTATTGAATTATTTATTTCAACCTTTTCATTTAATAGCTCATTTTTTATTTTTAATGCTTCTAAATTACTTAATATATTTTCAGGTAAGTTCTCCATATAATAATAACTACGTAATGGAGCCTTTAAATCTATTAATTTCTCTTCTTTAATAGAAATCCTTTCCTCTTCTTCTTTAGTTATATCTAATAAATTTAAATACATAGTATATTCTTCTTTAAGATTTTCTATAAAATTATAATTTATTATTTCATCTTTAAAGGTTAATGATTTGTTTATTGATACTTCTTTATTTTTTAGATCTTCTTTCTTTTTAAAATACTCTGCTATTTCCTGATACTCTTTTTTTATTTTCGTCTTTTTCAAGTATTTTTTATATATTTCTAAATTAATAACTTCTTTATTTAAGTTTTTCTTTTCCTCATTTAACTGAATTAATTTTTCTTCATTATCTATATTATGATTTGATAATTTATAAGCTTCATATCTTTCACTAAGTAAATCACTATATTTATTTTTTAAACAATCAAGCTTTCCATTCTTTCTTACATTTGATATAGACTTTTTATATTTATCTAGCTTATTAAATGCCACATCTACAGATACTTGTCCTTCTTCAGTTCCTATTGAATTTGATAGTTTATCTAATATCTCTTCTTCTTTATCCTTTTTAACTGCTACCGCTAATTGTCCAATAAATAATGTATTTACAAATGTAGCTCTATTTATATTTAGAAAATACCTTCCTGGTTCATCTTTATTAATAAAGCTTATTTCTTCACCAGTAATAGCATCTATAATAATTGAAACATCGTCTTTTTTAGTTCTTCCAAATGTTCTTCGTATTATATACTCCTTATTTTCATGTAATATACTAAGTTCACCACTAATAGTTTCACCACTATTAGGTGTATATTTAATTCTTTCATTTAACTTATAATCCTTACCTTTATAAGAAGAAAAACCATACAACCAAACTTTTATGAATGCTTGAATAGTGCTTTTACCAGCTTCATTTTCTCCATATATTAAGTTTAATCCCTTATTAAAATTTATTTTTTTATTTTTAATTCCACCGAAAGCAATTATATTTACATTTTTAATAATCATTTAAATTCACCTCTTCTTCTGAGAGACATTGAATTCCTAATTTTAATGCAAGCCTTAATAAATCTTTTTCATCATCACTACTTGCTTCTTCTATCTTTTTCATTATTTTAGCTACAAACTTACCCTTTACAGAATAATCCTGACTTACCTGATCTAAATCTACTGCAATACTCGTAGTATTAACAATCTTTATATAGTAAAATTTCCCCTTTATCTTTTCACTCAATATCCTTTCATTTAAGGAAAAATGCTCTTTTATCTCCCCCTTTAAAATTATCTTATAAAAATTCTGCTTAAACTCTTCTGAATTTACCTCAGATAATATCTTTGATATCAATTCATCATAAGTATTAATATCGCTAATATCTATTTCTCGAGTTATATATTTTCTTTTACAAATAGGTTTAAAATAAAGTGATACTCCTCCACAGTATACATCTCCAATAATTACTCCCTTTTCTCCTTCTTCATCAAATCCCCGTCCTTGAGGGCAACCACTATATGCATAATAAGTGTTTCCTTCTTTAAGGATTCCCGAAAATTTATGTCTATGCCCTATTGCAATATAATCTAAACCTGATTTTCCTATTTCATTTAAATAAATTGGATTATATTCATTTTTGGAATTTCCTTTTTCAACCTCACCATGGATAACCATAATGTTTATTTTACTTCTATCTACATTAATTTCTTTTAATAAGCTTTCATGCTCATAGCTAGCATTAAATCCAGCACCCCAAACTACTAAATTTAATTCACTAACTTCTTTATACTCAAGTTCTCCTTTAAATATATAGACATTATCTGGCCAATTGACCATCTTATAAAATGATTTTTCATTATAAGGATCATGGTTTCCTGGTGAAATAAATACTTTAACCTTTTCTATTCTCTTTAGTTCATTTGCTATAAAAAATAAGGTATTCTTATTAACTGTTAAATTATCAAAAACATCTCCTGCAATAAGTAATACCTCTACATTTTCTTTTATGGTTAAATCTATTATATTTTTAAATACCTCTAATAGTTCTTCTTTACTATTTTCTGAAACTTCTTTTGTAAGCTCCTTAAAAGGTGTATCAAAATGCAAATCAGCACAATGTAAAATTTTAACTTGTTTCATACTATCACCCACTTTGCGAACTTCTGTTCATATTTTACCATTTTTATGGGCATAAGAAAAGAGTCACATTATCATAGAATTTCTACTCTAATGTAACTCTTATCTTTTTTGAATGATAGTTTAATTTTCTGGTGGTATTTCACCCATAACAGTACTCACCCTCTCGAAGTATTGTTTCCTCTAATTCGTTAGCTTTGTACTCGTTAGTGGTTTTCTACTTTAATCCACTTTCGTATTGTTCTACCATTCTCTTAACCATTTCACCACCAACGGAACCACATTGTCTTGAAGTTAAATCACCATTGTAATCAGTGAATGGTACACCCATTTCTGCGGCAACTTCATTTTTGAATGCGCTTAATCCTTGTTTTGATTCTGGAACTAATGCTTTTGACATAATGAATTCCTCCTCTGGCTTCCGGTATTTTGTAAACATAACTTAAATTTATTTAAGTCGTATCTTGTTTACACTATTATATTAACCACTATGAATTTTTATATTACAAGTAAATAATACCTATAATTTATTAATTTGGATTTGTTTTAACTGTTTTCCTTATTACCAACTTTTTTCACTTTCTTAACTATAAAATCACGCACAATAGCTAATACCATTCCTATTTGAAATGATAATGAAACGGCAATAACTTGAAGATAATTAACCTTACTCATTTTATATACTATAAAAGTTTCAATTATCCACACTAAACTTGCCATTAACGATGCTTTCTTTCCACCTATTAATGAACAAAATATTATACTAAAAAATATTACTCCTTGTATTTGAACAAAACTCATTGATTCACCTCATATTAAAATAATTTATTTTAAGTTCTATCCAAATTACAATATTTTAATCATTATCGCTTTTACATAAAAGTCTAAACTTACATTGACCACATTTATAACTCTTTTGTGTTTTTTCAAAAACACTTTTTTCTTTCGGCTTATTTAAACTAATATCATCTAAATAATAATTTATAATTTTTAAATCATTATCAACTTTTGCTTTTATATACTCAATATCTTCGCTTTTAAATATAATTTCCTCAGAATGACCTTCTAATAAATATTCAACTCTCCCCTTAATTCGTGAATAATGAATATCATATTTTTTCATTACATACCATGCATAAACAAGTAATTGTTCTTTATCATCTTCAGAAGGTTTTCCCGTTTTCCAATCTACAATTACATAATAACCATCAGGACTTTTGTATAGTAAATCTATTTTTGAATAAACCTTTAAGCTATCATGGTTAAAACTACTAAATATATCTTCATCATTTTCGATAATTATAGTTTCATTATTTAATATTTCTTCAAAAGTTGTTGAAACATAAAAACTATTAACACATTGAATCAATCTTTCTTTTAATTCATCTCCAGTTTCCTTAGATATTTTACCGCCATAATAATATTCTTGAAGCATATAACCCCTAGGATACTCATCCCACTCCTTGGTTTTATATTTATTAATACTTTCTCTAATAACCCCTCTTAACTCATTCAATGTAATTTCATTGAATCTATTTGCATTCATAAATTTACTTTTATCTTTTTTGCATATATTAATTATTCCTCTAATTTTTTTATGAACAACTTCTCCAAAGCACATCCACAAGTTAGTTAATTTTTTTAATCTCCATGCTATCTTTTGTTCATCTGTACTATTAAAAATCCATCCATTATGACTTCCATAGTAAGTATAATAATATTCTCTTTGGCAAGAATCTAATGTTTTCATTCTTGAAATAGACCAAGATTTTTCTGGGTATTTGCGCTCTTCATATCCTTCACTCATTTTTTCATTCTCCTATTTATTACTTAATAATACTTTTACATTATTATATAAATATATTTTCTTAAATTAATAAAATAAAAATTTACTTTCTTAATTATAGTATAAATTATGTTTTCATTAATTCAGAATAAATTTTCTTGATTTACAAAAAATATTATTAAATTTAATTATTGGAGGTTAATTATGAAAAATTTTTCTTTTAAATTACTCAGCTGTATTGGTTTATTTTTTTTATGCAGTTCTTTAGTTTCTGCTCTTCCTTTAAATTCTTCTAATAAAAACGAAGTATTAATTGTTAGTGATGGTAACTCTAAAGTTGGTCTTCCTGATAGATTTAGAGATATTCCTACTTTAAATATTTCTGGAAGTGCCCAATTTACTAAGGAGCAAGCTAAAAACTTAAAAGATTCTATTTCAAAAGAAAATATATGCATTGTAGATTTAAGACAAGAATCACATGGAATGATAAATGAATTTGCTATAAGTTTTTTTGATAGATATAAGGATTTAAATAACGGTTTTACAACAGAAGAAACCATTAATAAAGAGAACTCTTTGCTAAACAAAATTAAGATTGGCAGCACAGTTCCACTTTATAGACGTACTGGTGCTCTTATTGAGAATTTAATTGTTGACTTCGTTAGTAACGAATCTACAGTAGTTACTGATGTAGGAATGCAATATAAAAGGTTTGCTGTAAAAGATAACTGTGCCCCAACGCCTACCATTGTTGATGAATTTGTAGAATTCATAAAGAATAAACCCGATGATTTACACCTTCACTTTCACTGTGACGCTGGCGAAGGAAGAACCACATCATTCATGGTTATGTATCAAGCATTAAAAAATGCTAGTAATTTATCATTAGACCAATTATTAGGTTATCAATATAATATTGGTGGAGTTAATCTTCATGACAATTCTGCCCAATTAGAGTTCTTAGAAGATTTTTATAATTATGTTGAAAAAAATAAATCTGACAACTATTCAACACCTTATTCTGAATGGATTAAGGAGGCATAAGATCTTCTTCCTCTTAAGTAGTAAGTAACAAGTTAAGGATAAAACTTTTTATATCAATTTAGATTAATTTATTCCTTAACTTTAAACTTACCACCATACTAAATTCTTATTTATCCATATTAATATTATTTTCACGTGCTACAGTAATAACCCTCTGTATATGCATAGTTAAGTAAACTATCTCATCATCATTTACATAGTAATCATTATTTTTCAATATATAATCACCTATTTTAACTGCACATTCATATGCTTCAGGATATGTTGTTGAAATCATTTTAATAAAACCGGAATCGGTACTATTATTTTGATTATTATTTACGATACGTTTTGCAAAATACTTCAAGTGAGTTAGTAATCTATCATAATTTAAATCATCCTCATCTAATTCTATTGCAAAATTATACTTAATTATATTTAATATATCTTTAATAATTTTAGTTGAAGTTATAGATTTCATGGTTGTTTCTCTATATCCTGCATTTACAAAATGTAATGCAATAAATCCTGCTTCATCCTCTGGTAATTCAATCCCCAATTTTTCATTTATATAATCAACTGCCCACAACGAAACTTTAAATTCAGCTTTATGCACTCTTCTTACTTCATTTAACAATTCATTTTTTATGATAATTCCACTTCTAAATCTTTTTACAGCAAATGCAATATGATCAGCTAATGAAACATAAATTTGCTTATCTAAAACTGTATTAAGTTCCACTATGGCATGAGTAATTATTTCATCAGTAATTTCAAATATTCCTTCTGGAATTTGATTAATTAACTTTTTAATTTTGTTTCCTAAATTTTCGTCATCTACTACAAATGTCTTTTCTATTTTTTTTTCATCTATTTGTTGCCCCGGCTTTTTATTAAATGCTATTCCACTGCCCATAAGAATTACTTCTTTTTTAGTCTTAGGATCAATTGAAACAACAACATTATTATTTAAAACTTTTTCAACTATCATTTATAAAACTCTCCTTATGGTACTAAAAAAATAGCCTAAACTAATATTGCTCCTAATTTAGGCATATTATATTAGTATTCTAACACTTTAAATATTTACTTGTCAATTAAATGAATTAAGTGTAATAGTTCTTAAATTATATTTGCTTTATTGGTAATACAATAATAAATTCACTACCTTCTCCAAGATTACGACTTACAAAGTAGTTGTTATTATTATATTTAATTTTCTAATCATATTCCCCCAATTATACCCTTTATTTTCTTTAATATCTCTATAATAAGTAAAAAAAGACTTAGCATTTTATGCTAAGTCTTTTTAAGTTTGGCAGGGGTACTAGGAATCGAACCTAGCCTAATAGTTTTGGAGACTACTGTACTACCGATATACGATACCCCTTCAACATTGACTATTTTACCATGGCAATATAATTATTGTCAACTGAAAATATTACTAACTATTATAGACTTTACGTGTAATAACAAAAAGTTAATAGTTAATAATTAATAGTTAAGGATGAAACTCCTACCGGAGTTTCTTGTTTCTTATATTTTTCTAAATTTAGCTTAGCTAAATTTATTGCTTAACTACTCACTACTCATTTTTAATTACTAACTAAAAATATTATTTCACAATATTTTTAGTAACTTCTCTAATTACCTTTTTTAATACTACTGCTCTTATTGCATCATATGTTATTTCTGATGGTACTATCTCTTTTATATCTTTTAATTTATTATATCCCACTTCATCTATTGCCTTTAATATTATTTTTTCTTCATCATTATCGAAAAACTCTTCTAAGTTTATTTTAAAGTTAATTTCATTACCCTCAGAAATATATTGCTGTACATGCCCCATTATTGTAGTTAATGCTAGATTTCTTTCTTTAGCAATTTCTTTTAACGATTTTCCTAACTTAATATAATCAACTGTAATGTCATGAGATTTTCTCTTTTCTCCCTCTTCTTTAGTTTTACTATATTTTTTGTTATCATCATTTTCTAAAACTTCATCAAATGATATATTAGTGCTCTTAGTCCTATTAAAACTCCAATTAACTTCTATATTTTTTTCTTCAATATATTCTTTAATCTTAGCCATGAACTTATCACCATATTTATTTAGCTTTGAATTACCTACTCCACTTATATCTAAGAATTGTTCATCCGTTATTGGCATCCTATTGCTCAATTCCTTTAAAGTTGAATCTCCAAATACCATGTAAGGAGGTATCTTTTCTTCCCTTGAAATCTCCATTCTTAATTCTTTTAATATAATAAATAATTCATTCTCTTCTATTTTAATCTTCTTAACTACTTGTTCCTTAACAAATACTTGCTTTTCACCTTTTACAATATCCATAGATAATTGATTTAATTTCAAAACCGGATATTCTCCTTTATAATTTAAATATCCATGTGAAATCAACATATTTATAAATTCAGTTAATGCATCTTTTGTATAATTTTTCACTATTCCATAAGTAGATAATTCATCAAATCCCAATTCATATACCTTCTTATTTTTAGACCCTCTTAGAACATCTACAACCATTCCAATTCCAAATCGTTGTCCCATTCTATAAACACAAGATATTACTTTCTGCGCATCTACACTTTTATCAACTAACTCTCCAGGTGCCTCACAATTACTACAATTGTTACATCTTTCATCATATTGTTCACCAAAATAATTTAATATATATTTCCTATAACAATCTTGTGTGTAAACTAAATTTATCATAGTTTGAAGTTTTTCAAGCTCATTTTCTTTTCTTACAGTATTTTCTGTTGCAGTTTCAATAATATATTTTTGAGTTTGAACATCTCCAGGTGAAAATAGCATTATACATTCACTGTCTTCTCCATCTCTCCCTGCTCTACCTATTTCTTGGTAATATCCTTCAATATTTTTAGGCATATTATAATGTATTACATATCTAACATTTGGTTTATCAATCCCCATACCAAAAGCATTTGTTGCAATTATTATATTTACCTTATCATAAATAAAACTTTCTTGAGCCTCTTTCCTATATTCATCATTTAATCCAGCATGATATTTTTCCACTTCTAATCCTTTAGAAATTAATAAGTCATATAAACTATCAACCTCTTTTCTAGTAGAACAATAAATTATACCTGATTCATCCTTATTGCTATTTATATAGTCTAAAATGTAATTTTTCTTATTTACACCCTTTTCTATTATTATCTTAAGATTTTTTCTATCAAAACCAGATATAAATACCTTAGGATTATTTAATTCTAATAATTTTATTATGTCATCTCTAACTTCAGCAGTTGCTGTTGCTGTAAATGCTGCAACTATAGGTCTATTTCTCAAAAGTGAAACTACCCTACTAATTCTCCTATAACTACTTCTAAAATCGTGCCCCCATTGCGATACACAATGTGCTTCATCTACAGCCACCATTGAAACATTAATACTAGCTATAAGTTCTAAAAACACATGTGATTCTACTCTTTCTGGTGCCACATATAATATTTTTATTTCATTTTTTGCAGCTTCATCTAAAATATTATTTATTTCAATATTATTTAATGAAGAATTAATATATGCTGACTTAATCCCTAAATTATTTATATTATCAACTTGATCTTTCATAAGCGAGATTAATGGAGAAATTACTATTGTTATCCCATCTAACAACATTGCAGGTACTTGATAACAAATAGATTTTCCCCCACCAGTTGGCATTATAGTTAAAACATCATTACCATTTAGTATTTCTCTTATTATATTTTCTTGCCCTTCTCTAAATGAACTATATCCATAATATTGTTTTAATATATCTAATGCTCTATCCATAAATTCTCCTTACTACTCAATAAAATATTTTTCTTCTTAATTATTAACATTACTACTAAACTTATTCAAACATTTGTTCTTTTTGTGTAATATCACAAATTTGCTTTATCTCTTTTTTATAAAAAAATAATAAAAAAAGCTAGCAAGAAATTCTTACTAGCTTCTATGGCAGGGGTACTAGGAATCGAACCTAGCCTAATAGTTTTGGAGACTACTGTACTACCGATATACGATACCCCTTAGTACAAAATCATTATACATTATGTTATTAATAAAATCAATATTTTTTCTACTATTTTTTTATAATTCTTTTCTTTTTCGTACTTTTTGGATAAAATATAAAATAGCAAATACTATTAAGAGTTACTAGTTAAAAGTTTAGAGTTAAAATTTAATTTAGCTTATAACTAATCACTACTAACTCCTAACTAACCTAAAAGGGAGGATTTTAACATGGTTTTTTCTGTTAATAGTGTTGAAGAAACTACAAACCTTGGTATATCACTTGGTAAAATATTAAAACCTGGGGATATAGTTTGTTTAACTGGGGATTTAGGTACTGGCAAAACCCATATAACAAAAGGAATTGCGAAAGGCTTAGAAATAACTGATTACATAACAAGCCCAACTTTTACAATTGTAAATGAATATGATTCTGGTCGTTTAAAATTGAATCATTTTGATGTTTATAGAGTTTCAGATCCTGATGAAATATACGCAATTGGATTTGATGATTACATTTTTTCAGATGCCGTTTCAATTATTGAATGGGCTAATTATATTGAAGAAATACTTCCAAAAGATTTTCTACATATTTATATAGAAAAAGATTTAGAAAAGGGCGAAGATTACAGAACAATTACTATAACTCCATATGGAGAAAGATATGATTATATAAAGGAGCTAAAAATATGATAGTTTTAAGCGTAGATTCTTCATCTTTAGTGACTACTGTAGCTTTACTTAAAGATGAGTATATCTTAGGCGAATATACATTAAACTTCAAAAGAGAGCATTCTATTATATTAATGGAAAAAATAGAAATGTTATTAAAAGACTGTGAAGTTGATATAAACGAAATTGATGGATTTGTCGTTTCTAAGGGCCCTGGTTCATTTACAGGACTTAGAATCGGAATGGCTACTATTAAAGGTTTAAGTATGGGATCTAATAAACCGTACGTTTCCATTTCTAGTTTAGATGCACTAGCTAATTCTTTATTAACTTTTGATGGTATAATTTGTCCAGTAATGGATGCATTAAGAGATAATGTTTATACTGGTCTTTATAAAAATATAGAAGGAAATTTGACAAAAATATTAGACTGTACAGCTTTAGATTTAACTGAACTTGCTAATATATTAAATGAAAAAGGCGAAAAGGTTATATTTACTGGTGATGGAGTATTTAAACATAAAGAATTCTTAATTAATAATGTTAACAATTGTGAATTTGCTCCAAATCATTTAAGTATCATAAGAGCTTCATCTTTAGGTGAGCTTGGAATGGAAAAAATTAAAGCTGGAGATATTGATGATATGAATTCTGCTCCTCTTTATATTAAAAAACCTCAAGCAGAAAGAGAACTTGAGCAAAGGCTGGCTATGAAAAATGAAAATAGATTATAGTCTTATGAATGAATCTCATATAAACGGTGTATATGAGTTAAGTAAAGAATGTTTTGCTATTCCTTGGACCTTAGATTCTATTAGTAATGAATTAAATAATCCATTAGCAAAATATGTTATTGCACAAGATTTATCAACAGGAGAAGTCATTGGATTTGTTGGTGTGTGGATAATTGCTGGCGAAGGTGATATTACAAATATTGCTGTAAGCCCAAAATATAGGAAGCAAGGCATTGCATCAAATTTGTTGATAAAACTATTTGAAATGTGCAAAACTTTTAATTGTGAAGATATTACTTTAGAAGTTAGAGCTTCAAATATACCAGCTCAAAATCTTTATAAAAAATTTGATTTTAAAGAAGAAGGTTTAAGAAAAGGTTATTATTCTGATAATGGTGAAGATGCCATTATAATGTGGAAAAGAGGATAGCAATGCTATCCTCTTTTTATTATTAAGCTACTTCTCTTTTCTTACTTTCAAACTTGCTATCAACTTTAAATATCGCACGTGATACTCTTTTATATAATAAATATGTTGCTATACACACTATTAAAGCTTTTACACCATTGAAAGGTACTAATCCTAAGAATATATAATTTAGTAAAGCTGCTCCTTCTAAATTCATACCATATGCAGGTAATAAGAAAAATGCATTTGCAACTATACCTAGGACTTGCATAACTAATGCACCTATAACCATTCCTACTATAGCGGTCTTTTTACCCTTATTTCTATTATATAACCAAGCTGCAGGAACAACTAATGCAAGACCAATTATAATATTTGCTGTTTCTCCTACAAATCCTGTTTCTGTCCCCTTTATTAAGAATCTTAAAAATACCTTTAATATAACTATTATTCCACCAGTTATCGGACCATAAGCAAAGCCTCCCATTAATGCAGGCACTTCACTTAAATCAATTTTAAGCCATGGAAATGCAGGTATTATTGGAAAATCAAAATACATTAACACTACAGCAATTGCAGCTAATAAAGAGATTTTAACCATTTTGTTTAAATTTTTTGATGAATTCATATATTTTCTCCTCCCAAAAGATATCCTTCGGGGCAATAGATTATTCAAATAATTCTTATTTTAGTTTGTCCAATATTTAATTATTTAATGCAAAAAACCCTGATGTAAAATTACATCAGGGCATTAAAAACAAAACAATAATTAAATATAACAAAAAAAATCGTTATTACTCAAATCACTATTTACCTTCTTTCATCCAGACTTTACTGTCGGCTTCGGAGTTACACCGAATCTGCAAAAATTGCTCGCGGGCTATACCGCCGGTAGGGAATTACACCCTGCCCTGAAGATATTTATTATTTATTTGACTTCATTATATTACTAATTATGGAACTTTGCAATACTTTTATTTAACGTCCTTCATAGTTAAAGAAATTCTCTTTCTTTTTTCATCAACTTCCATAATTTTAACTTTAATTATATCTCCAACCTTAACTATATCTAAAGGATGCTTAACAAATTTATTTGCCATTTGACTCTTATGAACTAATCCATCTTGGTGAACCCCAATATCAACAAAAGCTCCAAAATCTGATACATTTCTTACTGTACCCATTAATTCCATTCCAGACTGTAAATCTTTTAAATCTATGACCCCTGTCTTTAAAATTGGTTTTGGCATATCTTCTCTTGGGTCTCTACCAGGTTTTTGTAATTCTTTAATTATATCCTTTAGCGTTAATTCACCAATTTCTAATTCTGACTCTAAATTCTTTAATCCCTTTTCCTTTACTCTATCTTCAATATCACTTAATTTTTTATTTTTCAAGTCATCCATAGAGTATCCTAAAATATTTATTAATTTCTCAGCTGCTTCATATGATTCTGGATGAACTGCTGTGTTATCTAAGGGATTTTTACTTTCCATAACTCTTAAGAATCCTGCACATTGTTCATATGCCTTTTGACCTAATCTCTTTACCTTTAACAATTCTTTTCTGCTTTTAAATCCACCAGTTTCATCTCTATATGCAACTATGTTATTAGCTATAGAAGCATTAATTCCTGCAATATAAGTTAACAATGACGGTGTTGCAGTATTTAAATCAACTCCTACCTTATTAACACTATCTTCAACTACACCTGTTAATGACTCATCTAATCTCTTAGGTGTAACATCGTGTTGATATTGCCCAACCCCAATAGCCTTTGGATCAATTTTAACAAGCTCTGCCATAGGGTCTTGTAATCTTCTTCCTATAGAAATAGCTCCTCTTATAGTTACATCTAAATCTGGATATTCCTTAGCTGCAAGCTCAGATGCCGAATAAACTGATGCTCCTGCTTCTGAAACAATAACATAAGCTAACTCTTTTCCACTTTCATTCTTAATTTCAGTTAACATTTCAGATATTACTTCTTCTGATTCTCTTGATGCAGTACCATTTCCTAAAGAAATAACATCAACATTATGCTTATATATAAGCTCTTTTAATAGTTTTTTAGTTCCTTCTATATCTTTCTTAGGAACAGTTGGATATACAGTAGCTTTTTCTAAGAACTTACCTGTTGGATCTAATACTGCAACCTTACAACCTGTTCTAAATCCAGGATCATAACCCATAACTACCTTACCTTTAATAGGTGCTTGCATAAGTAATGCTTTTAAATTTTCTTTGAATATTAGTATAGCTCCTTCTTCACCTTTATCAGTTAATTGACTTCTAATTTCCCTTTCTATTGATGGATAAATCAATCTCTTAAATGAATCTTTTATTGCTAATTTTAAATATTCATCAGTTACTTCATTATTTTTTAGCAATCTATTTTGAAGATATGTTATTATTTTATCTTCATTTGCTACTATCTTAACAGATAAGACCTTCTCCTTCTCTCCCCTATTTATAGCCAATATTCTATGAGCAGGAATTTTATTTACATCTTCACTATATTCATAGTACATTTCAAAAGGTGTTGGTTCTTCACTTGAACCCTTTGATTCAATTTTTCCTTCCCTCATTACAAACTCTCTTATCCACTTTCTAAAAGCAGCTTCATCCGAAATTACTTCTGCAACTATGTCTAATGCTCCATTTATAGCTTCTTCTTCAGTAAGTACTTTCTTTTCTTCATTTATATATTTACTTGCTTCTTCATTTAAATTTCCCTTAAAATTACCTTCTAAAATCAAATCAGCTAATGGCTTTAACCCTTTTTCTAATGCTATTGTTGCTCTAGTTCTCTTCTTTTGCTTGTATGGTCTATAAATATCTTCAACCTCTGTTAATGTATCTGCTTTTTCTAAAGCTTTAACTATATCATCATTAAGCTTTCCTTGCTCATCTATTAACCTTAAAACGTCTTCTTTTCTTTCTTTTAAATTTCTTAAATATGTTAATCTTTCGAAGAATTTTCTTAATACATCATCACTTAATCCGCCAGTTTGTTCTTTTCTATATCTAGAGATAAAAGGAACCGTATTTCCTTCATCTAATAATTTAATTACATTTTGAACTTGTTTTAAAGTTATTCCTAACTCTTTAACTAATCTTTCTTCTATATTTACCATAAGTGCCTCCTATAAATTATATTATTTACACAAATAACTCTATTAATTAGTATAACATAATTTTACACTATTGCTATTATGTTAATAGAATAGTATAATTTATTTGTAAAATATTACCATTTACTATGTGAGGTGAATTTATCTTGAATAAATTTTTGTATGGCTTCTTAAATATCTGTCTTATAGTTTTTATTACACTCTTAGCACTAAATCAATTTTATGTAATTGACTTTTCAACTAACCTTAGAAATGTATTTATTTTTTTAACTCTAATAATTATATTATTTACTGCTACAACACAACTCTTAACTGGCAAATCTAACTTTTTAAAGTTTATTAGTGGTGTTATATTATTTTCAGTTATAATCGGTGGAGTTTTTTACGTATTAAAAGATCAGCTCAACATATTTGTATATATATGTATTTTATTTTCTTTATTCCAATGCTTATTTGAGCTTATTCAAAATAAAGCTTAAATTAAACATAAACTTATCATAAACATTTCCATATAAAAATAACATTCTATTGCTTACATTAAAATTTAGAATATAGTATTTAAATAAAAGTTAATAATCTAAAAGGAAACTTTTCATATTTAACATAGGATGAATAAATTTTGTTTGCCAAATTAAAATTTGGAATGCTCAAAAGAAATTCCTCCTCCTCGACGTCGGATGAGTAACTTCGATTTGCCAAATTAAAATTTGGAATGCTCAAAAGAAACTCCTCCTCCTTAACGTCGGATGAGTAACTTCGATTTGCCAAATTAAAATTTGGAATCTCAGTTAATTTTAAAATTTCAGTTATAATGTAAAACCTCCAATAATATTATTAAGTATACTAATATTTGTGAGGTATCTTTTTATGAAAAAAAATATATTATACTTTTCGATTTTATCAATAATATCCTTTTTTCTATTAACTACACTCTATCTTAATAATACATATTCGGAATTTGATTCAACCAATGTTCGTAATAATATATATGTCTTATCATCAGATACATTAGGTGGTAGATTAGCTGGTAGCGCCGAAAACTTAGTTGCTGCAGAAATAATAAAAAATAGATTTATTGATTATGGATTAAAAACTTTAAATGGTGATGGCAATTATACTCAAGATTTTAATACTATTTGTCCTGTAACTACAAATACTTCTCCATACTTGAAAATTGAATATAACGGAGATACTGAAGAAGAACTTCAATATGGGGTTGACTTTAAAGAAGATATGATTAATTTTAAAAATAATACTTTTTCATTTTCAAAGTCTGATAAAATAAACTCTTATTTATCTTATCTTGATATAACATGTGATGATGGAACATTTTTATTATATGTTCCAAAAGATAATAATTTTTCATTTAGAAGCTCATTTTTCAGTGATTTCGCAAAAGATGCTGTAATTATGGTTTCACAAAATGCTTTTGATAAAATAACTTCTAGTTTAAATGAAGGAAAACAAATTTCAATTCATGTTCCATTTGAGGAAGAAGAAAAAACAATATCTAATGTTATTGGTGTAATCAAAGGGTCTAATTCTTCCCTTTCCCCATTTATAATTACAGCTCACTATGACCATCTTGGAAAGGATGGATTAGGTACTAGTTATTCTGGGGCCTTAGATAATGCCTCTGGTACTTCATTTATATTAGAATTAAGTAGAAGTCTTTCAACTTATGGAAAACCTGAAAAAGATATTATTTTTGTTGCTTTAAATGCTGAAGAATTTGGTCTTTTAGGCTCTAAAGCCTTTGCTGAAGAAAATTTATTTAATATTCAAGATTCAAAAGTCATAAATTTTGATATGATTGGTAGTGCTGATTATCCTATAAGCTTAATGCAAGGAAGTAAATTTAAAAATACAGATTCAGAATTGCTAGAATCTATAAAATCTATATGTAAGGATAATTCAGTAGATTATGAGGTTTTATATGAGGATTCAAGTGATCATGCAAGCTTTAATAATTTAAATATTGATGCATTGAGCTTCTGTCATAGTGATAAAACACGAATTCATACACCAGAAGATACAATAGATTATATAGATACATCTTCTATAGATACAGTTTATAAAATAGTTGAAACAGAAATAAAAACTTCTTGTTATAGTGGATTAACAAGGTTCATTTATAGTCAAAATTCTATTACTTTAATATCAATAGTTTTAATACTATTAATTATATGGGGTATTTTTTCTAAGAATAAGTTTTTACTTCATAAAAATAGCTCAATACTTTTTAGAGCAATTGCCTTAATTGCAGTAATATCTGCTACTATATTCTATATTAAAGGATATACTAGTGCATTAATTATTGCATTAATATTTGGTTTTTCAATAATATTTATTACATTAATGAGACTTAATTCAAAATCAAGATAAATAAAAATAACAGCTAATAAAATTAGCTGTTATTTTTATTATTTTGATATACTTTTTAAATAAGTAGTAATAAATTGATCAATTTCTCCATTCATAACGGCATTAACATTTGCAGTTTCCTCATTGGTTCTATGATCTTTAACCATATTATATGGATGGAATACATATGATCTTATTTGACTTCCCCATCCCATATCTTTAAGTTCCCCAGTTAAATCTTCTATTTTTTCTTTATGAGCTCTTTCTTTAAGCTCTATAAGCTTAGATTTAAGCATAGACATTGCTGTATCCCTATTTGCAAATTGACTTCTTTCATTTTGACATTGAACTATGATACCTGTAGGAATATGTGTAATTCTAATTGCAGATTCAGTCTTATTGACATGTTGCCCACCAGCTCCACTTGCTCTAAATGTATCTACTTTTAAATCTTCTTGTCTTATATCTATATCTTGATCTTTAGTAAGTTCAGGCAATACTTCAATTGATGCAAATGATGTTTGTCTTTTACCATTTGCGTTAAATGGAGAAATTCTTACTAGTCTATGAACTCCCTTTTCAGCTTTAAGGTATCCATATGCAAACTCTCCTTTTACTCTCAATGTTGCACTCTTTATTCCAGCTTCATCACCTTCAAGTAAGTCTAGAGTTTCAACTTTATACCCCTTCTTTTCACACCATCTTGTATACATTCTAAGAAGCATAAGCGTCCAGTCATTAGCATCACTTCCACCAACACCAGCATGTAAACTTAATATAGCATCATTTTTATCATATTCCCCTGATAATAAAAGTTCAATTTTATATTCTTCAATTAGCTTTTCAATATCCCTGATTTCAGAAATAACCTCATTAACTGTTTCCTCATCATCCTCTGCAAGTTCAGCTAATACTTCGACATCATCTAATCTTCTTACTAAACTTTCATATCTATCTATTCTATCTTTAATTCCTTTACTTTCCTTAGTAACTTCTTCGGCTCTTTTAACATCATCCCAAAAACCTTTTTCTTGCATTTGAAGCTCAAGTTCTTGAAATCTTTTTTCTAGGCTTTCCTTGTCAAAGTGAAGCCCCCATTTCTTTTAATGTTTCTTTTAAGCCACTAACCTTTGAAAGTTCTTGTTCTAACTTGATTAACACAAAAATCACCCCTTTGAATTAGTTAAGAGTTTTTAGTTAGTACTCTATTGAGAAAATTCAGCCTAGGCTGAATTTATTTAAATATATATTTAAGAAAACTCCCAAAGGAGTTTCCACCTTAACTACTAACTTAATAAAAAAGTGCCCTTTAGGCACTTTTTTATTATGCTTCTCTTCCACAACAATTCTTATATTTTTTTCCACTACCACAAGGGCATAAGTCGTTTCTTCCAAACTTATGATCATTTCTTACTGGTTCTTTTTTTAAGCTCTTATCATCTTCTCCATGACTTGCTGAAGTTTCTTCTGCAACCTTTTCTCTTTCAACTGGTCTTTCAACTCTTACATGGAATAAGAATTTAACTGTTTCAAGCTTAATTCCCTCAATCATTTCTTCAAACATTGCACTACCTTCCATTTGGTATGCTTGAATTGGGTCTTGTTGCTTATATGCTCTTAATCCCATTCCTTGTTTTAAATGATCCATGTTATCTATATGAGCCATCCATTTTTGATCAACAACTCTTAAAAGAACTACTCTTTCAATTTCTCTTAATTGTTCTTCACCAAATTCAAGTTCTTTACCCTTATATATATTCATAACAGTTTCAGTTAGCTTATCTTTTATTTGTTCATTAGATAAATCTGCTAATTCTTGTACAGTTACAATACCGTGTGGTAAACAAATTTCCTCTAAATATTGAAGTAATGTTTTGATTTCAGCTTCTATATCTTGAACGTCTCCACTTAAATGTGAATTAACAGCATCAGATATAACTTCTTGAATCATTCCTTCTATTTGCTCTTTTAAATTCTTACCTTCTAAAACTTCAGTTCTTTGTCTATAAATAACTTCTCTTTGAAGATTCATAACATCATCATATCCAAGAAGGTTCTTTCTTATGTCAAAGTTATTTCCTTCAACCTTCTTTTGAGCATTTTCTATAGCCTTAGTAACCATTTTACTTTCTATAGCTTCAGTTTCTTCAAGACCTAATTTATCAATAATTCCTTGAATCTTTTCTGAACCAAATATTCTCATTAAATCATCTTCTAAAGAAATGAAGAATATAGATTCACCTGGATCCCCTTGACGACCTGATCTACCTCTAAGCTGATTATCTATTCTTCTTGATTCATGTCTTTCAGTACCAAGAACCTTTAATCCACCTGCTTCTCTAACTCCTTCACCAAGCTTAATATCAGTACCTCTACCAGCCATATTAGTAGCTATAGTAACCATACCTAATTCTCCTGCATGAGAAATTATTTCGGCTTCTTGTGCATGATATTTAGCATTAAGCACTTGATGCTTAATTCCTCTCTTCTTTAATAAAGAAGAAATATATTCAGATTTATCAACACTTGCTGTACCAACAAGTACTGGTTGACCCTTTTCATGTGATTTTACTATTTCTTCAACTATAGCTTTATACTTACCAGATTGATTTTTATAAACCATATCTGATTGGTCAATTCTTTGAACTGGTTTATTAGTTGGTATTACTATAACATCAAGATTATATATTTCTCTAAATTCATTTTCTTCAGTTAATGCAGTACCAGTCATTCCTGATAATTTAGCATACATTCTGAAATAATTTTGGAATGTAATTGTTGCTAAAGTTTTTGACTCTCTTTGAATTTTAACATTTTCTTTAGCTTCAATTGCTTGATGAAGACCATCTGAATATCTTCTACCTTCCATAAGTCTTCCTGTAAATTCATCTATTATTACTACTTCATTATCTTTTACCATATAGTCTTTATCAGCCTTCATAGTATAGTTAGCCTTTAAAGCCTGAGTAACATAATGTTGTAATTCTAAGTTTTGAGAATCAGCATAGTTTTCTATTCCAAAATATTTTTCAGCTTTAACTATACCATCCTCAGTTAATAAAACAGCATTAGCCTTTTCATCAACATTAAAATCTTTCTCGTTTACTAGTGTTTTAACAAAATTATCAGCAACATTGTAGAACTTAGTAGACTTATCTCCCATTCCAGAAATAATAAGAGGAGTTCTAGCCTCATCTATTAAAATTGAGTCAACTTCATCCACTATACAGAAGTTAAGATCTCTTTGAACTCTGTCTTCCATATGTATTACCATATTATCTCTTAAGTAATCAAATCCGAATTCATTATTTGTTCCGTAAGTAATATCACATGCATAAGCAGCTCTTCTTTGTTCTGGTGTAATTCCATGAATTATACATCCAGTTGTTAATCCTAAGAAATTATAAAGCACTCCCATTTCTTCCATTTGAGTTTTAGCTAAATAATCATTTACTGTTATAACATGAACACCCTTGCCAGTTAATCCATTTAAATATGCTGGTAAAGTTGCAACTAATGTTTTACCTTCCCCAGTTTTCATTTCAGCAATTCTTCCTTGATGTAAAACCATCCCTCCAAGTAATTGCACTCTAAAATGCTTCATTCCAAGCACTCTGCTTGAAGCTTCTCTACAAACAGCAAATGCTTCTGGTAATAAACTATCTAAAGATTCACCTTTTTGTATTCTCTCCTTAAATTCTACAGTTTTAGCTTGTAATTCTTCATCAGTAAGCTTTTGCATTCCTTCATCTAAAGCTTCTATTTTATCTGCAATTGATTGAAGTTTTTTAACTTCTCTCTCACTATATGTTCCAAAAACTTTTTCTAAAAATCCCATAATGTATTTCCTTTCAACATTAATACTCATAAAAATGAATATAAAATTAAGTAATGGATTTAAACTTTTTATATAATTATTTAATTTATATAAAATTACCCTTCTAATGTTTTACTTAATAAATTATACCATTTATGCTGTTCATAATTCAACATAAATGTATATAGGTTAAACTCTTTTACTTTTATTTAACATTTAGATGAAAATAAGGAGAGCTTTAATATAGCTCTCCTTATATATAATAAATTATATTCTAAACATAATCAGGCTCTAACAAACCATAATTTCCATCTTTTCTCTTATATATAACATTAATATTTTCTGTATCACAATCTTTAAATACAAAGAAATTATGTTGAACAAGTTCCATTTGTAATATAGCCTCTTCAGTACTCATTGGTTTTATATTAAATCTCTTAACTTTTACTATTTCACCTTCATTATCATCTTCCTCAGATGCAACCTCATCAAAGTTACCAAACCTTAAAGACTCATTATTTCTTCTTTGTAATTTTGTTCTTTGCTTTCTGATTTGTCTTTCAAGTTTATTTTCCACTAAATCTATAGACTTATACATATCATCTGTAGATTCTTCACATCTTAAAACTACGCCATTAAAAGGTATTGTCACCTCAAAAATTTGACTATTCTTTTGAACTGTTAATGTAGCTCTCGCAGTTACATTAGGTTCAAAGTATTTGTCTAGCTTCGAAATCTTCTTTTCTACTATTTCTTTCAATGCAGGTGTTACGTTAATGTTCTTTCCTATTACTGTTACTCTCATAAGGTCAACCCCTCTCTTTAAGTTCTAATTATAATTATTAAGATTTCAATATTTAGTATAGTTATATGTTACCATTTTCAAATTTATTCCACAAGCATTGTTTTCTGAATTTACAGAAAATTTAAACTTGTTAACTCTACATAACTCTATTTTCCTTTATTTCTCTTAATATTTAAACAAAATAAAAAAACATCAACTCATACGAATTGATGTTTTTTTATATAAAGTTAGCTGACCTGGATTTTGCCCCCACACTCGCCTGCTGGAGCTTTTGCTACCCGGAATTAACCTCTCACTACTAACACTCTCAGTATCTCTACTGGCAGGACTTACCTCTATACCGCACCATGCTCATTAAAACTTTGTCTAACTTACGTGGATCGTTTCGCCTGCGACTGGCATCGACTTTCATCCACAGACCTAACTTTACATTACTATTATATATTGCTTTTAGCAATTGTCAATACCGTAATTTTATTTGCACCATATTTTAATAAAATATTTTTACATTCATCTACTGTAGCTCCAGTAGTAACAACATCATCTATCAATATAACATGTTTATCCTTTATATCTTTGCTACTTTTTATATTAAAGACTCCTTTAATATTACTTTTTCTTTCATCTTTACTTAAAGTCTTCTGCTCCTTTGTATGCTTTGACTTTATTACACAATTACTAATTGGAATATCTGTATTATAACTAATGTTTCTTGCCATAATTTCACATTGATTAAATCCCCTTTTTCTAATTGCTTTTTTAGTCATAGGAACATAACAAATTACATCAGCATTAATACTCTGATTATTTATTATCTCTAAAATTAAATTTGATAATATCTCTCCAGCAGTAAAATTTTTATTATATTTAAATTCTAAAATTAACTTTTTTAATAATCCTCCATAAAACCCATATGAAATATTAGTTTTATCCTCAACATCACATTTCTTAATTTCAGATTTACAGCAATCACATATCCCTATAAATCCTTCTATTTCACAAAGAATACACTTTTCTTCTATCGGATAAACTATATCTAATAACTCCTGATATATTTTTTTTAATATTTTAAATATTGTCTTTCCCACAAATTTTTATTAAATGATCTCGCCATATTTTTAGCTTTATCCATTTCTTCAGAAACTTCCCTAGATACCATTATTGCTTCTGAATGAATATTACTTTTAACATTAATTGCTGCACACATATATAGTATCTTCTTATATGAATAAAACATATCGTCTGCAAACAACATTATTATATTTACATCAGGAATATTTTTTATATACTGTCCACAATTATTTGTTACTATAAATAAAGCATCACTATAACCATCTATTATTTCTTTAATAAAGCTGAAATCTTGATTTTTACTATAGCGAACTACTCTTATATTTAATTCTTTTAAAATATTGTAATAATGATTATAAACTTTATTTAATTTATCTTCTGAAGGAACCACTATTAAAACAATTCTTTTATTTTCCTTAAACCACTTAAAGTATTCAAATAAGGAAAGTGGAATATCCTGTTCTAATTTTATTCTAGTATTCATTAATCGTGGTTCTATCATCGGTTCTTGTGATGGCATATAATTAATTTCAAATTTTTCTCCAATAGGGAAAATATATTCTGAGGCATACACTATTATTTTATTATAATTCCAATATATATCTTCTATGGCTTCCCTAATGTATTTATTACTAGATTTAGAAAATAAACTTATGTCATCAAATATAACTAAATCATATAAATTGTCTATTTTATTAATTTCATCTATAAAAATAAATTTAATTTTGCTTTCAATTTTTTCTTTTTCTATAGTCTCATTAATATATTCATATAGTTCATTTTGTTTTTCATATGCATATTTTTCTTTTTTGCTACAGAATACGTATAGTATATTACTTTCTCTACCTACAACTTTATTTATTATATTTGAAAAAATTTCAACTGTATTAAAAGGCCTCGTCTTTATTGATAAAACCTTTGTTTTTTTACCATACCATTTATTTATCTTTTTAAAAGTATTACTCAATTCCTTATAATTCATAGTATCAGAACTCCATTATCTATTCTTCTTTTATTTTATCATCAGATACAATATCTACAATTCTTTCTTTTAATGATGAATATCTCTCCATACTATTTGTATTATCTACCATGTATTTTAGTGATTTTTGATTACCTACAACTACAACTAATTCTTTTGCTCTAGTTATACCTGTATACAAAATATTTCTATTCATTAAAAAAGCTGAACCCATAAATGAAGGTGTGATTACAACTTTAAATTCACTACCTTGACTCTTATGAATAGTAATTGCATAAGCTAACTCTAACTCTTCTACATATATATTATCGTATACAATTCTTCTTTCATCATCAAATACAACAGTGACAGTTCTACTTTCCTCACTAATCGATTCAATAAATCCCATATCACCATTAAATACCCCTACACCTTCATTATCGCCATATCCACCTGTTCTATTCCATTTTAAAGAATAATTATTTTTAGTTTGCATTACCTTATCGCCTTCTCTAAAAATTATATCCTTAATATTTCTCTCTTTTTTATTTTTACTAGGTGGATTTAATATAGCTTGAAGCTCATTATTTAAGTTATCTACTCCTAATATTCCTTTCCTAGTAGGAGAAAGAACTTGAATATCTCTTGTTTTATCCCACTTAGGATTAAAAAGGGGTAATCTTCTATTTACTAAATCTAAAATAGTGGACAAAATTTCTTCATTACTTTCTCTATTATCAAAAAAGAAATCTCCACCTTTTTTATTCAAGTATGGCAACTCACCATTATTTATTCTATGTGCATTAGTGATAATCATACTTTCTTTTCCTTGCCTAAATATTTCTTTAAGCCTTACAACCTTAATAAATTCACTATTTATTAAATCCCTTAAAACATTTCCAGGACCTACTGATGGAAGCTGATCAACGTCTCCAACTATGATAACTCTTGTTCCAAGTTTAATAGCCTTAAGTAAGCTATTCATAAGCATTATGTCAATCATGGATGCTTCATCTATTATTATTACATCTCCTTCTAATGGTTCACCTTCACCTTTACCAAAAAATGAATTTTCATCATCGCTTACACCCATTTCTAGTAGTCTATGTATAGTTTTTGCTTCTCTTCCTGTTGATTCTGTCATCCTCTTAGCTGCTCTTCCTGTTGGTGCTGCTAAAAGAACTTTCATCCCATTATTTTCATATATCTCTATTATACATTTAATTATAGTAGTCTTACCTGTACCAGGACCACCAGTAATTATCTCTATCCCATTTTCAAAAGCTCCTAGTATAGCCTCCTTTTGAGAATCTGCAAATTCTATATTATTTTTCTTTTCAAAACTAGATATTTCAAAAGAAATATCAGAGTTTATAGTTTGAAAGTTTTCAATACTTAAAGTAATAATTTTATTGGTTACTCCTAATTCACAAAAATAATATGGCAGAGCATACACAGCTTCTACATCATTAATTTTTTCTACTTTTATTTTACCCTCTAATACGCTATTATATATATTTGCTTCTATTAACTCTTTATCTACAACCAAGACCTTTTGACACTCTTTTATTAGCTTATCTTTAGGCATATATGTATTTCCTAAACCTGAAAAATTATTTAAAACATATCTTATTCCACTTTGAATTCTAAAATCCGATACTGGCTCAATTCCTAAGCTTTTTGCAATTCTATCTGAAGTTAGAAAACCTATTCCAGAAATTTCATCACTTAAAATATATGGATTTTTAGATACAATATCTTGAGAATCTGGACCAAATTTTTTATATATTTTTAAGCATTGATTTATTGTTACTCCATGTTTTTGAAAAAACATAATTATATCTTTAAGTTCTTTGCTTTCTAAATATGAATCATAAATAATGTTATACTTCTTTTCACCAATACCTTCAACTTCTTTGAGTCTTTCAATATTATTGTCTAATATATTTAAAGTTTCTTCTCCAAATGCTTTTACTATTTTTTTTGCTGTTACTGGCCCTATTCCATGTATTATGCCTGTGCTTAAATATTTTTCAATTTCCTTAACAGAAGTTGGAAGAAGCTCTTTATATTCTTCTACATTAAATTGTCTTCCAAATTGTTTATGTGTAATCCAATTTCCTTTAACCTCTATTTGTTGACCTTCTTTTAATAACGGCATTATTCCAACAATCGTAACAACCTCTTTATTCGCTGTAATTTTAGCTACTACATATCCGCTATCTTCACTTCTAAAAATTACTGCTTCAACTAAGCCATCTAATATCTCCATATTATCGCTCCAAACATTTTATTTTACTTATTAATATTATATAATTATATCATAAGTGAAATTTTGATTGTTAATTTATACTCTTCTTATTCACTTATAAATTATTTGCTTATAATAAAAAGCTTAAACATCATAGGGAGGTTATTTAATATGTTATTAAAAAACTGTAATATTATTTTTCTAGATAAAATTGAAAAGGGCTCTATATTAATTGAAAACGGTATTATTAAAGAAATAAATCCAAATACTACTTCTTCTGATTCAGTCATCGACTGTAAAGGTTTATATGTAGCTCCTGGATTTATAGACATTCATATACACGGAGCTGGAGGATATGATACTATGGATGGTACATTTGACGCAATAAATGAAATTTCCAAAACCATCTGTAAGTATGGTACAACTTCATTTACACCAACTACAATGACGATGTCAGCAGAAGACATATTAAAATCTATGACTGCAATAAAAAAAGCTAAACTTGAAGGTACAGATGGTGCTCAAGTTTTAGGCGCACACTTAGAAGGACCTTTTATCAGTCCTAATGCCATTGGAGCTCAAAATCCTAACTATTTAATTAAACCAACTTTTGAAAATTTTGAATCTATGACTGGAGATGCAATGGATTCTGTAGTATCAATTACAATGGCACCAGAAGTTGATGGAGCTAAAGAACTTGCTAGTATATTAACCGAAAAGGGTATTCGTTGCTCTATAGGTCATACTAAAGCTACTTATGAAGAAGCAATTGAAGGTATCAAATGTGGCTTCTGTCACTCAACTCATTTATTTAATGCAATGACAGGCTTCACTCATAGAGAACCTGGTGTTGTAGGTGCAACCTTTGATACTGATATTACTACTGAAACTATTTCTGATGGTATACACATATCCTATCCATCATTAAGAATAGCTTATAAACAAAAAGGAACTGATAAAACTTTATTAGTTACAGATGCAATGTGTGCTTGTGGAATACCAGATGGAAATTATGCCCTAGGAGGACAACCAGTCATAGTTAAAGATGGATCAGCAAGACTTGAGAATGGTGCATTAGCAGGATCAATTTTAACTTTAAATAAAGCAATCAAAAACATATACGAAAATACTGATTATCCTTTATACGAAATAGTTAAAATGGCTTCATTTAACGGTGCTAAATATTGTAGAGTGGATGATAAAAAAGGTCAAATAAAAGAAAATTTTGATGCTGATTTAGTTTTATTCGATGATAATATTGATATTAAAATGACTATCGTAAACGGAAAAATAGTTTATTCTAGTTAAGAGTTTTGAGTTAATAGTTATTAATTTAGGAATAGTTTCATGATAAACTACTAATTTTCTAACTGAGTAAATTTCTTTTCAATCTAATAAAAAAGCGAAGACATGAGTCTTCGCTTTTTTATTATAAGTATTTCTTAATTTCTTCTACTTTATTTAATTGTTCCCAAGGTAAATTTAAATCATTTCTACCAAAGTGACCATAAGCTGCTGTTTGTCTGTATATAGGTCTTCTTAAATCAAGATCCCTTATTATAGCTCCTGGTCTTAAATCAAATACTTTTTCTACAATTCTTGTTATTTCTTCTTCATTTAATTTACCTGTTCCAAAAGTTTCAACTTCTATAGAAACCGGCTTTGCAACACCTATTGCATAAGCCAATTGAATTTCTAACTTATCTGCAACACCAGCTGCAACTAAATTCTTAGCTACCCATCTTGCTGCATAAGCTGCTGATCTATCAACTTTTGTTGGATCTTTTCCTGAGAAAGCACCACCACCGTGTCTTCCATATCCTCCGTAAGTATCAACTATAATCTTTCTTCCTGTTAATCCACTATCACCTTGTGGTCCACCAACAACAAATCTTCCAGTAGGATTAATGTAATATTTAGTTGATTCATCTAATAATTCAGCTGGAATAACATGTTTAATTACATGCTCCATTAAATCTTCTCTTATTTGCTCTTGACTTACATGCTCATCATGTTGAGTTGAAATAACTATTGCATCAATTCTTACAACTTTATTATCATCATACTCAACTGTAACTTGAGTTTTTCCATCTGGTCTTAAATAAGGTAAAGTTTCATTTTTTCTAACTTCAGTTAATCTTCTTGACAATCTATGTGCCATGGCAATTGGTGAAGGCATAAATTCTGGTGTTTCATTAGTAGCATAACCAAACATCATTCCTTGATCTCCAGCTCCTACTGCTTCAACATCATCCTTTGTTCCTGCTCTAGATTCTAAAGCTTCATCAACTCCCATTGCAATATCTCCAGATTGTTCATCAATAGATGTTAATACTGAACATGTATCACAATCAAATCCATATTTAGCTCTATCATATCCAATTTCTCTAATTGTTTTTCTAACTACTTTAGGAATATCTACATAACAAGATGTTGATATTTCTCCCATTACTAGTACCATTCCTGTTGTTACTGCTGTTTCGCAAGCAACTCTAGCTGTTGGGTCCTTTTCTAATATACTGTCTAATACTGCATCCGAAATTTGATCACATATTTTATCTGGATGGCCTTCTGTAACTGATTCTGAAGTAAATAATCTTCTCATTTTGCTTAGCTCCTCTCGTTTTGATATTAATTCTAAGCAATAAAAAAAGCCTCTTGCAAAAAGAAGAGACTATAATTATCTAAGGTCTTTCTTATCTTGCAAACTTAATTGTTCTGCAGGAATTTGCACCACATTAACCTAGTTAATAATTCTTAGTTTATAGTTCATAGTTATAGATGAAATCCTAATAGTTTTCTCTAATCTTAACTATTAACTTTTAACTGTTAATAGGTTGCCGGGTTTCACAGGGCCTTTATCCCTCCACCTCTCTGGATAAGAACTAATATCAAATTTTATTTCTAGAATATTTTATCAATATAATTATACTATGTCAACATTTAATATATTCATAAAAAATAATATGATTATAATTTATTTTTTATAAAATAAAAAAAGCATGGTATAAACCATGCTAATGGTGGGGGAGGACGGATTCGAACCATCGAAACGAAACGTAACAGATTTACAGTCTGCCCCCTTTGGCCTCTCGGG